>SMUX01317740.1_pt1 | contig 34676 bp, 37 predicted proteins | sample 2456431 | NCBI WGS metagenome assembly SMUX01 (sample SAMN11095930, study PRJNA526329) | marine sediment metagenome | biome: Marine sediment; feature: Surficial sediment; material: Deep marine sediment; isolation source: Hadal surficial sediment | place: Pacific Ocean | collected 2014-11 | depth... | reverse complement strand
GAGTTGGGCCAGGATGACAAGTTAATTTACGCATACGACGCCGCGTTTACGCAGGGAATGCTGGAGAAAGAAGCTGAGTTCGTCACCATGGCGCAGCTCTTTATGCAGGCAGAAGTCCCTTACAATGCGGCTAAGCTGCTGCAGGAGAAAATGGACTCAGGTGTTGTCAAGAAGAATGAGAAGAACTACCGCCTGTTGTCCCAGGCGTGGATGTTGTCCATGGAAGATCAGAAGGCGATTCCGGCGCAGAAGGCCGCGGCAGCGCTTGCTGATCACGGCGAAATTGATGCACGACTTGCCAACTCTTACCTGAACGTTGGCGAGTACGGCCAGTGTGTGACAGCCGCCAGAACTGCGCTACGCAAGGGCGGACTGAAGAGTCCGGACAATATCCAGATTTCTCTGGGCATGTGCCTTTACAATCAGCAGAAGTACGGCGAGTCGAAAACAGCATTTCGCGCGGCAGCCAAAGTACCGCGAGCGCAGCGTATATCGAGACAGTGGATTCGCGTTATTGATGCCGAGATCGAGCGCAATCGACAGATTCGACTTGCCGAAGAAGCGGCACGAAAAAAACGCAGGGAAATTAACGAGCGCAAAGCGAAAAGCTCGCGAGCATAAGTCCTCCGTTCCAGTCGCGCTGGCGACCTATCAACCCATAAGGGCGTTGACCATATCGGCCAACGCCCTTATCATTTCGCGCCTTCAAACGTTGGACCATGGAAATGCCGAAAATTATCTATCTCACTCCCGACGGAACACGCCACGAAGTGGAAGTCGAGAATGGCTATTCAGTCATGGAGGGAGCTATCGACAACAATATCGATGGAATCGTTGCCGAGTGCGGCGGCGCATGTGCGTGTGCGACCTGTCACAGTTATATTGACGATGCCTGGACGGACAAGCTTACGGCAATGGACGATATGGAAGACAGTATGCTGGATGCAGCGTTTGAGCGGAAATCCAACAGCCGCCTTACCTGTCAAATCGAAGTATCCGATGCGCTCGACGGATTGGTCGTGCACGTCGCCGAAAATGATTACTAATTTCCAGTGTAGGAGAGCTCAAAATGACCATTTCCGTAGGTGAAAAAATGCCGACAGGCGCATTCGGCATCATGACGGACGCCGGCCCCGGCGCCATTTCGACTGACGACCTGTTTTCTGGCAAAAAAGTTGTGCTGGTATCTGTTCCTGGAGCCTTTACGCCGACCTGCTCAATGAATCACCTGCCTGGATTCGTCGATCAGGCAGCCGCATTGAAGGCCAAGAACGTTGATACGATCGCTTGCATGGCAGTCAACGACGTTTTTGTTATGGACGCATGGGGCAAAGACCGCAGCGTTGGGAACGACGTCATGATGTTGGCTGATGGCAATGGCGAATATTCGCAAGCGCTGGGCCTGGAACTCGATGCAACAGGATTCGGCATGGGAATGCGCGGCCAGCGATTTGCCATCGTCGTCGACGACGGAGTCGCTACTCACGTAGCCATTGAAGCTCCGGGACAGCTTGAGGTGAGCAAGGCCGAAGCGATTCTCGAAGCGCTTTAGTCGAGGGCCTCCGTGAGCTCCGGTACGGCCGTGAACAGATCCGCAACCAGGCCGATGTCGGCAACCTCAAAAATCGGGGACTCCTCGTCCTTGTTGATGGCGACAATAGTACCGGCGTCTTTAATCCCGGTCAGATGCTGAATCGCGCCCGAAATGCCAATTGCAATGTACAGGTCCGGCGCAATGATTTTGCCGGTTTGCCCGACCTGCATTTCATTTGGCACGTATCCGGCATCAACCGCCGCCCGTGACGCGCCAACGCCCGCACCCAGTTTTTCAGCCAGTTTGTAGATAATTTCGAAGTTCTCTCCACTCGCCAACGCGCGCCCACCCGAAACCACTTTGGACGCGGTCTGCAGGTCCGGTCGATCCGATGTGCCCGAATGCAATTCAATGAAACGTGTATGCGTCGGCACCTCCGTTGAGGCATCGACACTTTCAATCGCAGCCGAGTTGCCACCGCCGACCTCCCGGTAGGAAGCCGTGCGCACCGTCGCAACAACAACATGGCCTGCAGGGGCTTCGACGGTGACGATCGCATTGCCCGCGTAAACTGGCCGCTTGAATGTATGGCTGCTCAACACGAGCATGATGTCGCTAATCTGGTTGACGCCGAGTAATGCCGCGACCTGCGGCATTACGTCCTTACCGAATGTCGTCGACGGCGCGAACACGTGGCTGTAGCCGGCACTGAGTGCGACAATCTGCGGGGCTAGAACAACTGCTAAAGCATGTTCATTCTCCGCACGTTCAACTGTCAGGACTCGCGACACAGATTCGATCTGCGCCGCCTCGGCAGCGATCGTGCTGGCAGACGACGCGAGTATGACAATGTCGATTTCCGCGCCATCGATGCTTGCAGCGCATGCAACCGTCTTCGCCGTGCTCGGATTCAGATTGGAGCCATCGTGTTCAGCAATAACAAGTATCTTCGACATTACAGCAGTCCTTTATCCTTTAGCGCGGCAACAAGGCCCGCTACGTCATCAACCATGATGCCGCGTTCTCGTTTGGCAGGAGGCTCGAAAGTGACTGCGCGGACTTCAGGTCCACGTTCGACACCTAGATCGTCAATCGAAAACTGTTCCAACGGCTTTTTCTTGGCCTTCATGATGTCCGGCAATTTTACGTAGCGCGGCTCGTTGAGACGTAGATCAACCGTAATCACCGCTGGCAAATCAATTTCAATTGTCTCCAGGCCGGCATCGACCTCACGCGTAACGCTGGCTGTGTCACCATTGAGCGCGAATTTCGACGCGGAAGTCGCCTGCGGACGACCCCAGATCGCGGCCAACATTTGGCCCGTCTGGTTGTTGTCATCGTCGATAGCCTGTTTGCCCAGGAGCACAAGGTCGGCACCTTCCTGGTCAATTATCGACTTGAAAATACGGGCTACGCCGAGCGGATCGACCGGTTTTTCGGTCTCGATCAAGATAGCCCTGTCGGCGCCCATCGCCAGCCCTGTGCGTAACTGCTGTTGAACTTCCGCCGGTCCAATGGAGACCACGATAACCTCCGATGCTTCACCACGTTCCTTGATCCGCAAGGCCTCTTCGAGAGCGATTTCGTCAAATGGATTGATGCTCATCTTGACGCCGTCGGTCTCGACACCGCTGCCGTCAGTTTTGACTCGAACCCGGACATTAAAGTCAACGACGCGTTTCAGGCCGACAAGAATCTTCTCCACTGCGGCACTCCTCTTACCTGGTAGTTGGTATCGCGAACAGCGTTCGCGGCCCGGTATTGTCCATTACACATTGAGCGCGCACAAGAGCTAAATTGAACCTCCGTTTGGAGCGCGTAAAGATGACTGCCCGTCAAATAATGAGTACCAGCGCGTCGTATAAATATCTCGAATATATCGCCTGGCGCAGCGTCGTTTGTCGATCTGAACTCGGAGATAATGCGTTGCCCGGGCATGAGAATGTGCTGTTGTTGCACGGCGGTATGGCGGGATAGTGCGGATCACGACACTGTGTGGGCTCATGGAGCGAATGGATCACTGTCCGACACGGCCGATCGGGCTGGGTCAGCACCGAAATGGGACAATTTCGTTGCGGATTTGGCGTAAACTTAATCTGTTGGATTGATGCGCACGAGCGCCATCGGAGTAATTTTCCTGGTAGAAAGCTCTGCCTAAAAATATTATTGAGCTAGTGAATAAATGATTATTAAACAAGTCGTTATAGCGGTTATCGCAAGTTCCTTATTAGCATGCGCGAGCACCGATGAGGCCTCAAGTGACGGCGAAAGTAGTGTCAGGAGCAGTCGCTCGAATTGCATCTTAAGATCAAGTATCCGAGGATATAGCGTTCTGGATGAGTCGAATCTCATCATTGATGGTATAGCTCGCCGCAAGTACCACATGGTCCTTCAACGGCGCGCGTATGGACTGAAATCATCTCTTGGGATCGAGTTCGACTCAAAGTCCTCTCGCGTTTGCGCCAGATTCGACAATTTGACATACGGCGGAGGATTTGCCGATAGCCGTTTCGTAAGGATCGCGTCGATCCGGGAACTGAGTCCGGAGGAACATGAATATCTCCTGATTCAGTTTGGCAAGAAAAAACCGGAAATAGAACAAGGCCCTGTGCCCCGGGATGTAAAGGGCGCAGAGGTAGAAGAGCTGGACCCAGCTGCCGCAGACGAATCGTCAGGCAACTGAGTCACGCAATCCGCAATCTCCGTGCGGACCCACCCGGCCAACCGCAAGGTTGGCCGGGTTTTTTCAAGGTACGACAATGCCAGCGCCATTAGAGAACATTCGCATAGTGGATATGAGCCGGATACTCGCGGGACCGTGGGCCGGCCAGTTGCTTGGCGACTACGGTGCAGACGTAATCAAAGTCAAGCGACCCGGCACAGAAGACGATACGCGACACCGGGGCCCTACCTGGCTTGCAGGCGCCCAGTCTGAGTCAGCCTGTTTTCTATCGGCAAATCGCAACAAAAGGTCGGTGACGGTCGATCTGACGGTGCCGGCAGGACAGAGAATCACTTGTCAACTCGCACAGCACGACAGCTGACCAATGTATGACTGGCTGACTGAATCGCTGCTTGAGTCGGGGTCGATAATAACGGCAAATCGCCGACTGGCGCGAATACTGATCGAGGACTTCGGAGCACAACAACTTCGTGCCGGTGCCAAAGCGTGGCAAATCCCGGACGTCAGTGCCTGGCAGGACTGGCTGGTGACGACCGTAAATTGCGCGCTGCAGCAAGAATCACTCCCCACCCGAATCAATGCGCACCAAAGCCAGTGGTTGTGGGAACGATGCCTGAGTAAAGAGATTGGTGACGGCGGGCCTGGCATGACAAACCTGGTCAGACTATCTCGCGACATCTGGCAGCGATTGGCCGATTGGCAGGTATCCATCGGCGACATCGCCCGCGCCGCGCAAAACTCGGATCAGCGAATGTTTGCCGCGGCGGCAGGTCGTTATCTCGGGATCCTGCAACGAGAACACATGGTTGATGACGCCGGTCTTGCCAGCCTCGTATTGGAGATGATTGCGGCGGGCCAAAGCAAGTTGGCCAGCCGCTACACATTCGCCGGATTTGATCGACAATCGCCGATCATTGTGGCCATACAAGAAGCGATGGTGGCCACAGGAACCGACGTTCGTTTCGCGCCAAGAGCAGACAGCAGCAACACTCGCTCGCTGCAGGCTTTTGAAAACAGCACGGCTGAATTGAGATCTGCAGGGGCGTGGGCGCGCAACCGTATCGAAGAGAATCCGGCAGCGCGGATTGCGATCGTGGCTCACGGTCTCGACGGTGACGCAGAAGGAATCGCGAGGCGTGTGCGCGAAGGCGTCACCCCGGGATGGCAGCATGGGCATCGATCGCTATTTTCTGCTGTGAATGTTTCCTACGGCCGCCGCTTGTCCGAATATCCCGCGATCGCCGTTGCCCTTACGATGTTGCGTTGGTTGGTCAAAGATCTTTCATCTACCGACGTCGGCCTGTTGCTGCGATCACCCTTACTGTCAACAAAAGGTCTCGCCGGACGAAGTCGCCTGGAATTGCGATTGCGGCAGTTGCCAGATCGTGCCTGGACTCCATCGATGATAGGCGCTGAATTGCGTGGCCGTGACAATGGTACGAACGCGAATGACTGGATGACCCGACTGGCAGTGTTCAGCAAACGTCGGCGTAAATTGCCGAAGCTGGCGTCGCCTGCTGAATGGGCCGTGTTCATCGACGAAACATTGACGGCTTTCAATTGGCCAGGTCAGGACTCTTTGGACAGTACAGATTTTCAGCTCATTAATCGTTGGCGGGAGCTGCTGAACGAGTTCGCCAGGCTCGGGCTGGTCAGTTCGAAAATGGCACCCGCCATGGCTCTGGCACGAATCGAATGGTTGGCAGGGGAGACGGTATTCCAACCCGAGTCCACCCACGCTGTCGTGCAATTGATGGGTCCGCTAGAAGCATCCGGGTCGCAGTTTGATGCGATATGGCTCAGCGGAATTTCTACGGCTAACTGGCCGCCTGCCGGTACGCCTTCCGCGTTGGTGTCGCGGCGCTTACAGGAAAAACACGGCATGCCAGACTGTACGCCGGAAGATACCTTGCGTTACGCGGAGCTGGTTCTCACGCGCCTGGTCGAGTCTGCGGACACAGTTGTCTGCAGTTACGCCTTAACAGAAGACGACGCTGAGCAGACTGCCAGTGACCTGCTCGCGCCGCTGGTATCCGTGACCGAGGTGTCTTGTGCTGATCCGGGTTGGTACGCAGCCTCGTTAACGACCATGGCAACGACGCAAGCCGTACCTGACAGCGTGCCTGCGGTTACCGCGGGAGAACAACTTTCGGGGGGCGCCGCAACGATCCAGCGCCAGATTACTGACCCGGTTTGCGCATTCGTACAGAGTCGAATGGGCGCCAAAGTCATCTACCCACAGGCAACAGGCATTCCCGCACGACTGCGTGGCAACCTGATTCATGACGCGCTCTACCAGTTATACGTCGACCTGCCGTCATCCGAGATGATCCGCTCGTGGCAGCACCGGGATCTGACATCACGTATTGATGCGGCACTCAATTTGGCTTTTGCCCGGCATGAAAAAAACACCGATGCAGTGCTGCTGCAGCTGCTGGCACTGGAACGACGTCGCGTTGCAGGCCTGTTGCGTCAATTTGTAGCGATTGATGGCAATCGCGACGAATTTCAGATCGAGGGTGTAGAAGGCAGCTTCGAATTCGTCGCGGGACATATCCGCCTGCCATTGCGCTTCGATCGTCTTGACAGATTTGACGACGGCAGTATCGCCATACTCGATTACAAGACCGGATCGAAAAAACGATTGATTAACAGGGATAGCGAGCCTCAGGAAATTCAGCTGTTCGTTTATGCTTGCGCAACTGAAGCGCCAGTCTCGGCGTTGGCACTGATCAACGTTGACAGCAGAGAGATTTCGTTCGACGGGGGAGGTCGCGGCTACACCGACGTGAATGACTGGCCTGAGCTGTTGGAGCGGATCAAGAGTCAGATTGCGATTGCGTGCAAGGATATCTCTAACGGTGATGTGCGAATCAATATTGAGCAGGGCCTGCAGGCTGCACGGCCGCTAAACCTGCTCACTCGCTATTCGGAGTTGCGACGTGACAACGGATGAGCAACTCCTCATTGATGATATTGCGGCGCGCGCCGATGCATTGGATGCTACACGCTCGTTCATAGTTCAGGCACCCGCCGGGTCTGGCAAAACGGAACTTCTCATTCAGCGCTACCTGAATTTGCTTGCGTTCGTCGAGCACCCGGAAGAAGTGATTGCGATTACCTTTACGCGCAAAGCGGCCGCAGAAATGCAGTTACGGGTTCTGCAGGCATTGCGGCGTGCACTGAGCGATGAAGTGCCACAGGAAGATCATGAGCGAAAAACGCAGGAGCTAGCGATTCGGGCACTCGACAGGAACAAATCCTTGCAGTGGAACCTGATCGGCAACCCCAGGCGAATACGCATCCTGACGATGGACGCATTGAACGCATCAATCGCAAGGGCGCAGCCGCTGAGTTCGCCGGGTGTCGGCGCTCGAATTGTAGTTGGCGCGGAGTTGAACGCAATACACCGGTCGGCATCGATCGCGACACTCGACTGGCTTGCCGAGAGCGGTGACATGCGGGCCGTTACTGTCGAGGTTCTGCAGCATGTTGATAACAATACCTGGTTGTACTCCTCTTACTTATCGCAAATGCTGGCAACGCGCGATCAGTGGCTGCCGTTTATCGGTAGCGGTCTGTTAACGGAATCCGATACCGCCCTCCTGCGTGAAAAGTTCGAGCGAAGTCTCGAATTTGCAGTGACAGAGCACTTGCAACGCACTGCTGACGAACTTGCTGGCGTTGATGATGGCAAATTGTGCGATTTATTCGATTATGCCGCCGCCAACACGATCGAATCCGGCGCAACGTCGAACCCGATCTGCAACCTGTCGGGATTGTCGTCGCTACCTGTGGCAGAACCGGAGCAAATTTTACAATGGCAGGGAATTGCCGAACTGCTCCTTACGCTAAAAGGAGAGTTCAGGAAAAAGGTGGACAAGCGTCAGGGTTTCCCGCCTGAAGACAAGCCCAGAAGAGATGCGATGAACTCGTTACTCGAACGCATGGCTGGCGACCGTGATCTGGCGGACAGTCTGCAGGGCATAAAGTCGCTACCTCCGGTCCGGTACAGCGACGAGCAGTGGAGTGTTTTGCTGGCGTTGTTCCGGCTCTTGCCATTGGCCGTCACCGAGCTGAAGCGCCTGTTCAACGAGCAGGGTATCGCCGATCATACGGACGTTGCCATGATGGCAGACGCGGCGTTGGGTTCCGCTGATCAACCCGGCGATGTCGCATTGCTGTTGGATTATCAGGTAAAACATCTGCTCGTTGACGAAATGCAGGACACGTCAGCAGCACAATATCGCATGTTGGAAACGCTGACGGGAGGATGGCAGCCCGGCGATGGCCGCAGCCTTTTTTGCGTCGGCGACCCCATGCAATCGATTTACCGCTTCAGAAATGCCGAGGTCGGACAATTCCTGCTCGCACAGGAATACGGTATCGGACAGATTCGGCTGGAACCGCTATTGCTGCGTCGGAATTTTCGATCTGGCGAAAAACTCGTCAATTGGTTCAATACCGTGTTTCCGTCGATCCTGGCAGCGAAGAACGATCCCCTGCGCGGTGCCGTATCGTACTCAAGCGCGGTTCCGGTGACCCATCTTCTGGGGCAGGGGCGTTGTGTCATACATCCGGTATTCGGTTCCAGTAGTGAGGACGAGGCAACCGCAGGCCGTCGTTTGATAGCCACCACGCTAGCCGAAAACCCGGACGACGAAATCGCCGTGCTCGTCAGGGGTCGATCGCAACTACCACAGCTACTGGCCGAATTGCGGGCAGCCGGTATTGCGTATCGTGCCGTCGATATCGACCGGCTGACTGACTTGCCGGAGATCATCGACGTTCTGGCACTGACACGGGCGGCGGCTCACCAGGGAGACCGCATTGCGTGGCTCGGGCTGTTGCGTGCACCGTGGATCGGACTGGACTGGACAGATCTGCACTCGTTGGTCAGGAACGACACCAACAGTACCGTCTGGGAGCTGCTTCAGGATAAGGAGCGCATGGAGTCACTGTCGTCGTACGCCCAACAGGCTATTGAAAATGTCCACGACATATTGAACCTCCTGACGGCACCGCGTCGAGCACAGAGTCTGCGAGATTTGGTCGAGCGAGTTTGGTTCGCGCTGGGTGGACCCGGCGTACTAAACGACGATTACACGATAGAAAACGTCTATCGTTATCTGGATGTACTCGAAAAACTGGAGCAAGCAGGGACAGTGGCCGATGTCGGTGAGCTGGAATCGATACTTGATCTCGAGCGTGTTTCAAATAACGACAGCGCCCGTTTGCAAATCATGACCATGCACCGTGCCAAAGGGCTGCAGTTTGATCATGTTCTGCTGTATGGACTGGGCCGACAACCAGGGCGTGGCGACCGCCGTGTGCTTTCCTGGTTCGACCTGCCGATGCAACATGGTACCGAACGCAAGGTAATAAGCCCGGTGGGTCGGCGAGCGGAAATTGAAAACGATCCTGTACATCGCTACATCGAATTGACTGAATTAGGCAAAGATCGGCACGAACAGGCGCGCTTGCTTTACGTTGCCTGCACACGCGCGCGGAAATCACTTCACCTCATGGGTAACACCGCCGTTGCGAATGATGGTGACAGTTTTAAACCAGCCAGAAGCGACAGCCTGTTGCACTTGCTGTGGCCCGCTGTAGAAGCCGAATTTGCGCGCGCATTCGAGGCAGCCGGCCCCTCTGCCACGGGCGGCGAATCATCCGTCTGGGCGACACCGGTCTTGCGACGTTTCTCCTCGCCGTGGGTCTTGCCTGCTGTCGATTTACTGCCGGGCGAAACAAGGGAACCGGAAATTCATGACGGGTCCGGTGAAGTTGAATTTTATTGGGTTGGGTCCGACGCACGAATTGCCGGGACACTCGTGCACCGATGGCTGCAACTCATCGCCGACAAACGAGCAAGCAGTGCACGCAACGGCGAATACCCAGTGCGTGACATCACCTCGCGCTGGCTCAGGGAGAGCGGGTTAGATGGTGCGTCCGGATCAGGTATTTTAAGGCGGGTTGAAAAGGCCGTGGCCGATACCCTGGATGATGACAAAGGGCGCTGGATACTGGACGGCCGGGGTCACACTGAACTCGCACTCACGGGGACTCACGAGGGCGAACTCATGACCGTAATTCTCGATCGCGTTCGAATTGACGATGACGGAACGCACTGGATCATCGACTACAAGACCAGTTCGCATGAAGGTGGCGATCTCGAAGGATTTCTGCAGGCCGAAGCGGATCGTTACAGAGCGCAGCTGACTCGTTATGCGTCCATTTACATCGACTGGGCCGACGTCAATGTCAAGTGCGCGCTGTATTTTCCGCTCCTGAAGTCGTTCGTCGAAGTAGCAGTTTAAAGAATTCCTTCCAGACGCAATTCCTGCTGGCCGCGTTCATTCGGCGGGGGCAAGAACTGCAATTGCCGCCGTACACTTTGCGGCGTTTCCGGCTTAACCACCACCTGGCCCAGGAACGCGAACGATCGGTCGGTTTTGATCTGCAAACTGCCTGCCAAATCGACAACGCCATCGGTGTCTTTGATACTGGCCGCAATGCCGTTATTTTGGGTAAAGAATTCGGCCTCATAACCACCCAGCGAATCGTGACCGACCAGCGGCACAACAAGGCCGGCCACTTGTATGACTCCATCGGCAGCCGTTGCGAAACCATTGACGATTACCACACGTTTGAAGTTCAGGCTGGCGCTACCCTGCAAACCGCTGATGCCTGTTGCGCCCGCAAACATCTCAAGCGGTAAAGCCGCTGTCAGATTCGACAGTGACATTGTGCCGCCAAAACCGATGTCTATGTCTGACTCGATGAATCCAGCGACAGGGGTCGTTTCGATTCGATAGGAAAGCTTTCCAGTTAATAGTCGCAGCGGGCTAAGACGCCATTTCGTGTGCCGCAAATAGACTCCATACACGGACACCTCATTAGCACCGCCACGCCAGGCCGTACCATGAATGCCGCTGATAGCGATATCGGCCGGTGCAAGCCAGTGGACTGCAACGCGCGCCGGCATAAGAACGATCAGCCCAAGTATCAGAACGAACGTGCCAATCGTTATCAGACCGCGTTTCGAGCGAATCAAAGAGCGCGCTCCAGTGTCACTGTTGCATTGATCCGTCCAGGTGCCACCCGGCTGCCCGCAGCAAAACTACCTGACTGCACATGCATTCCATACTGGTCGCTAAGATCGCCGAGCCACAACACCAGCTCATCGAATGCGACATTTTCAAATTCGACACGGATACCGTTACTTGTTGTTGGCTGACTGCGCCGTCTGTAGCCGTCCAGGCCGCGACTGCGCAACGTCTGATCGACAATGATAATTGGCGCCTGCTGATTGCCCAGTGTGGGAGCGGAACGTGGCTGGCCACCACTGTTCGCCACTACCTGCAATTCGCGTAAATTGGCAAGCGAGCGTTCCCAATTTTCGACATCTGCTCTCAGCATCTGGTAATTCCTGTTCATGGGCGCCCAACCCAAGCCGTAAATCAGCATTAACAGAACCACCACCGCACCAACCGACACGAACAGGCGTTCGCGTGTTTCGAGTGACTCAAACCATTCTTTCACGAGCCGCCCTCCCGAATTTGAATACGGCCGCTGATTCTGTCAGCAACCTGATCGGTCGACTGAATTGATGCCCGAAATTGCCCCGACGCGCTAACAGCCCTCTGAATACTGTCGAGAGTCGGGATGTCCGGTGCCGTCAGACGCAAGTCAATAACGCCGGCGCGATAGCTGATCGCCTCAATCTTAGCTTCGGAATTCGCTGCCATCGCGGCACCAAGCGCGCGCAAGCTGGGAAGGAAGACCTGCGGTGATGTCGACGCCCCCATTGCGCGTCTTAGCGAATCTACAGTGGCCACCGGATCGATGATCTCGCGCGTGTCGTCAGGACGAAGCGACCGATATTCGGCCGTAAACTGCGCCCGCAATGCAGTTTCTTCCTGCCGCAACTGATAATAGTCAACGCCCTTCAATAACATCGCGATGATCGAAAGGCTCAGCAATAATATCGCAGCGGTTTTCCAAGGCTTGAAAAAGGTCGAATAGTCGGCTGTCTTGCCGTACGTCCCCTGCAACAGATTGACACCATGCCCGGCTGCAATCGTGACCGCCAGCTTTGGAAAAACACCATCCGGCAATACATTGACGTCGACGCTGTGTAATTCGTGTCGCAACGCAATCCAGTCGTGCGACAGATGCTGTTCGTATTCTGGCGTGCAGAATACAACCAGATGACCTGATTTCTCACCGTCATCCTGTTGCTGCTCGCCGAGCTGACCAGCGACAACCAGCACGTCGCTTGGCTTCACATCCTGCATCACGAATTCTGTATCTGCCCCATCGTTGAACATGATGGTTTCATCATCCACCAGCACCGACAGCGTGCCGGGAATTTTTGCAAGCCCGTAATTGTCCGGTGCCAGAATTGCAGGTTCAATTCCCGCACTCCGCAGTCGTTCAAGCCAGCCGTCCATCTTTTTGTGCGCGACAACGGCTACTGGAAATCGATCGTTTTTCTGGCGGTCACCAATCGCAAAGTGCAGATCACCCAATTCATCGGCCAGATTTTCTTCCAGAGCGAAGGGCAGGGCTGTTCTGATTTTCGAAGCAGAACGCACGGGCATGTGAACTGTCGTGGTCAGTACTTCCACTGCCGGCACGAGCACGATTACGGCTCGGTCGTCAGCGTCGCTGGCTGCCTCCTCCAGCGCTCCACTGGAAACACTGCTCCGGCGGGTACCATTGCTATCGGCCAGCATCCACTGGACTGCTTGCTCTTCGGCAGCTAGCCGTATGACGACGTACTCTGTCATGCTCAGATAGTTCCCAGGCTGCGCACAATCGTTGTCACCGGACCGCCGTTCGGACTGCGCAGCAACACGCTGTAATAAGTGACACGCACCGTATCAATCTGTACCACAGCCTTCAATTGAAAATAGCTGCTCTTGTCGACGATTTGCACAAACATGGCCGGTTTCAATAGTGTCGAAAACGTCTGTGCATAGTCGAGAAAGCCGCCTTCTTCTCGAAGCGACAGCAATCCTTCGATCGCACTGGCATCAAGATTTTCATCGAGCGACTGCAAAACGGCGGGCGTTGCCGTGTTGACATTGATTAACGTCCGCCCGGGCAACGCCGTGACATGCGGTAGGAGTATGTCGAAACTAGCCTTATCCATACCGTCCAGCGATAACAGTTCAGTGACATTGACGAGCGGGCGATTGAATGCCCGATAGGATGGTGTAAGGCTGGTGTAGGTTGAATCTTCCGCGCCATCGGGAAATCCTACCTCCTGATCCGCATCGATCCAGTCGGCGGTAATACCTGCAATTCGGGGGTCGATGTCGAGGATCACTAACAGCCTTTGGAACTGCTCGAGGATGTCCTGATCGACCTTGCCATCCGGGCCGATCAGATTATTGACGTTAAATCGCCCCTGCAGATCATCAATTTTTCCGGTCACGACACCCTGGACGGAATCGTTGTCAACCGGCAGTCCGGGCAGTTCGCTGGCCCAAAGCTCCCCGAGGTGATCTGTCTGGCTATCGATACCGTCGTCGCGCAGGATGTTGCGTATCCAACTCTCGGCACCGAGGGCTACCTGTGTTCCCTGCTCGTGAAACAGCAGCACCATCGTGCGACGAACATCCAGAGCATTATCCCACGCCAGACCGGCAGCCAGCGAACCCGTAATTGCAGTGATCAGAATTGCTGTAATCAGCGCGACTCCGCGAGCGCGACGGGCGCCAATCATGACGCCACCTCAATGATGCGACGTATTTCACCTTCGCCTTCAAGTGTCAGGATGATTTCAACGGCGCGCGGCCGCAACTGTTCGGCGGCCGGCCCCTGGACACCGAGCGGTGGCCACTGATTTGTTGACTCGCCGTTGTCCCGAACGAGTCGAAATTCCAATCGTTCGACACCGTCGAGAATTTCCGTAGAAATGGCGTTGTTGGAATAGGTCGCATCGAGTACCGAATAGTAAACTCGAAACAGTTTGTCCTCGTCGAGCACGTAGATGGTGCGCTGCAGTGTGCTGCGCGGCAGGCCGGCAGGATTAGTCCACCCGCCATGGGTCACTGCCAGTGCAAAATCGTTGGCCGCCGAGACCATTACCGCGGGCAAATAGGTGTCACCGAGTTCATCGCGCACGGGACGGGGCGATGCCGCGGCAAGGTCATTGCTCAGGTAACGCATCGTCCGTTGAATTGCCTGCAGGCGATCCATTCGCTCGGTCAACATTTCAGCATTCGCCAGGGTCTGGCCCAACGACATGAATGCGAGTACGGTCAGCACACCGAAGATCGCCATCGCAACCAGGACTTCTATAAGAGTGAAGCCGCCTGAACGACGCGCGCTCATGAAGTTTTTCCGGTCTCTGGATCGCTGGCACCGGAGCCTCGCGCCCAGACGCGATTCGCTTCGCCAGACGCGCCGGGGGGGCCAACAAATCCTGTCACCGTGCGGATGTTGTCGTCACTTCCTGCAAGGGACACCGATACGTCAATGCGGTACAAATCGTCGACACCGGTCGTTGAAACGACCGCACGCCAGGACCAATCGGTATTTGCGTAATGTACTTCGCCGTTACTCTCGCCGACGTCCGGTGTAGCGAATCCGAGGCGTAATTCGGCAATACGATTCTGCGCAATCCAGCTGGCATACGTTCGATCCCGCATGGTCTGGGCGGCATCGATCATCTGGCTCATAGTGGCCGTAACAGCCGTCAGCGACAAGGCAACAATAAAAAGTGCGACCATCACCTCGAGTATCGTGAATCCTCTGTTGGCTGCGCGGTTCAAAATTTATCCCTCATCCGGTCTGGTAATCTTGATAGTACCGAGCGCGTCGCCGTGCAGGACGACACGTCTATCGTCATGAGCGCGCCAGATGTGCAGCTCGAACGGTGTCGTATCACCACTTGAAAAAACCAGCAGATGCGGGCTGTATCGCTGGCTCGCAGCACGACCAGTGTCCTTTTTCGGATCCTCGAACGGTGCCGGATCATCGTTGAGAATAATCCGCTTGTCCTCGAGATACAGTTCGAACACAACCTCGTCAGGCAGACCACGCAGCCTCAGCGTATCGTCACCGGGTATATCGGTCCACTGGCCGGTGAATGCATCGAATTCGACGAAGCGATAACCCGCCGTCATGAACTCGATGCCGAATTCACGTCCCTGCATCGAAGCTTCGTCCTGGGCAACTTCGGTCAGTGCCGCAAAACGTCGTGCTTCTGTCTGCAACTCGCGATCGTCGCCAAGAATACCAAAGGAAAGTAAAGCGATTGACGACACCGTCGCGACAATAACAATCACGACGAGAAGCTCGATCAGTGTAAAACCTGCCGCTGATCGCTTGGTTCGCATCGGCTGCAGCAATCCTGTCCGGAGCTCCGGACTATTGCGGATCCCAGTTCCCAATATCGGCATCCATTCCGTCGCCACCGGGCCGGCCATCACGACCCAAAGTGTAGACATCGACTACGCCATTGTTGCCCGGGTGCAGATACAAATAAGGATTTCCCCAGGGGTCTTTAGGCAATCGATCCAGGTAACCTCCCGGATTCCAATTTTTGACATTCGGGTCGTTCGGTTTCGTTACCAGTGCCTCAATGCCCTGTTCAGTCGACGGGTAAGCGAAATTATCGAGGCGGTAGAATTTCAGCGCCGAGCCAATGTTGCTGATCTCCACATGTGCCTTGGTAATCTGCGCATCGTCAACTCGACCAATCACGCTCGGTGCCACTATCGCTGCCAGGATACCGATAATGATGACGACGACCATGATCTCGATCAGGGTAAAACCGCGCTGCCGATTTCGTCGGCGGTTTCGTGTATTCATCTGCCTCACTCTCTGTGCCCCATGACGTCAGATTGACTCTCAGTGTTTAAACGTCAGTATACCAAACATGGGGTTACACAGATTGCAAGGCGGTGACGGGCGGCGGCAGGCGTCGGAATGGATTATTCCGGCATTTTTCGTCCTGATAGGCATTATGTTCGCGTTCGCCGGCGACACCGGAAGGGACTGGCTGCGCTACGACCGTGTCTGGATCGGGCAGGGGGAAATCTGGCGACTGATCAGCGCTCATTTCGTCCATCTGAGCTGGCCACATTTCGCTCTAAACAGCGCCGGGCTGCTACTGGTATGGTATCTGGTCGGCGCAACACACACGTTGCGCTCATGGCTGGCTATCATCGCCTGCTCGCTGGCGACAATCGATCTTGCGTTTTGGTTCCTGAATCCGAATCTTTACTGGTACGTCGGATTATCCGGTTTATTGCATGGAATGCTGGCAGCCGGAATTACCAGCCGATTGCCGTCCATGGATGTCGAAACGGCCATTTTATTGCTGCTCCTGATTGCCAAAATAGGCTGGGAACAGTTCGCCGGGCCGGTTCCGGGGTCAGTGTTGACCTCCGGCGGGCCCGTTGTAGTCGATGCACACCTGTATGGCGCCCTGGGAGGCGTTCTGGGAGCCTTGATCGCAAGAATTAGAGTCAAGTCGCGGGCAGCTATATAATGCGCGGCCTCAAGCCAACGGGTAGCGGAGACAGTCTTGACCAAAGCAATGGTATTTCCCGGACAGGGATCACAGTCAGTCGGTATGCAGGCCGATCTGGCGGCTGAATACCCGGTCGTACAGCAAACCTACGCTGAAGCCAGCGATATTCTCGAATACGACCTCTGGTCACTGGTCCAGACCGGCCCGGCCGAAAAACTCGCAGCGACAGAAATAACGCAGCCGGCCATGCTAACGGCTGGCACCGCCGCCTTTCGTGTTTGGCGGGCTGCAGGCGGGGCAGCACCGGATCAGGTCGCTGGCCACAGTCTCGGCGAGTATTCAGCACTGGTGGCAGCCGAATCCGTAAGTTTTGCCGACGCCATGAAGGTGGTCATTCGCCGTTCCCAACTCATGCAAGAGGCAGTACCCGCCGGCGTGGGGGCAATGGCCGCTATCCTGGGTCTGGATGATGCTGCGGTCATTGCAGCCTGTGCCGAGGCATCGGCAATCGGAATCGCAGAGCCTGTGAATTTCAATTCACCGGGGCAGGTCGTCATTGCCGGCCACAACGAAGCGATCGACAAGGCGATCGAACTCGCAAAAGCCGCGGGTGCGCGCCGCGCCCTGAAGTTGCCGGTGAGTGTGCCGTCGCATTCGTCACTGATGATTGGCGCAGGCGAGGCACTGCAGGAAGCATTGGCCGCCGCTGTATTTACGACACCGAATATCAAGGTAGTGGCCGCGACAGACGGCGGGACTTATGTGGATGCCGACGATATCCGGTTACGGTTGTCGAAACAGGTCTACGGGCCTGTACAGTGGGTCGCTACAATTAACGCCATCATCGAGGGCGGCGCAACGACTATAATTGAATGCGGCCCCGGCAAAGTACTTGCGGGGCTGTGCCGACGCATCAACAAAAGCATTCCGGCCAGATTTATTGATTCCAATGACAGTCTGCAGAAATCACTGCAGGCATAAACATGCAACAAGGATCACAAATGACCAGTATCTTTAGTTCGGACGCGCTGACTGGCGAAGTCGCCCTGGTCACGGGCGCCTCGCGTGGCATCGGCGCATCAATTGCGCACGCGCTGGCCGCAGCAGGCGCCACAGTCATCGGTACAGCGACCAGTCAGCGTGGCGCCGATGGCATTACCGAGACACTGGCAGGTCAAGGTCGTGGCATCGTCTTGAATGTCGCTGATCATGACTCCGTGCAAATTGCAATCAAGGATATTCAGGCCAATGAGGGCAGCCCGAGCATACTGGTCAACAACGCCGGCATCACGAAAGACAATCTGCTCGTACGCATGAAGCAAGAGGAATGGGATGACGTCATAGCGACCAACCTGACCGGTCTTTATCGTGTCAGCAAAGCGTGCCTGCGCGGCATGATGAAAGCACGCAAAGGACGCATCATCAATATCGCCTCGGTCATTGCCGTTATGGGCAATGCCGGGCAGACGAATTACGCTGCGACGAAGGCCGGGATGGTCGGATTTTCGAAATCGCTGGCGCGGGAAATTGGCTCGCGAGGCATCACGGTCAACGTCGTTGCGCCGGGTTTTATCGATACCGATATGACGAAGGCGCTGCCGGAACAACAACGTGCCGTCATGCTCTCGCAGGTGCCACTGGGACGCCTCGGCGAAGGGCACGATATTGCCAATGCGGTACTATTTTTAGCCTCCGGCGGGAGTACTTACATCACGGGTGAGACGCTGCACGTAAATGGCGGAATGGTGATGGACTGATCGGGTATGGATTGCATGAGATGATTCACATACAATAGCCCCCCACGCCCGTGAACCTCCTTGAAATATCAAGGACTTAGCAGTAATTTGGGCATCTAAAACGGCCATTTTGAGCGCCCATCGGGGCTGGTAAGAATAACAATTTGAGTCTTTTCAGGAGTAATGAAGACTATGAGCAGTATCGAAGAACAAGTTAAAGGCATCGTTGCCGAGCAACTCGGAGTAAAAGAAGACGAAGTAACGAACGATGCTTCCTTTGTCGATGATCTGGGCGCTGATTCGCTTGACACAGTTGAGCTGGTAATGGCTCTCGAAGAGGAATTCGAAACCGAAATTCCAGACGAGGACGCCGAGAAGATCACCACAGTTCAGCAGGCTATCGACTTTGTGACTGCTCGCCAAAGCGAGGGCTAACAGTATCGGTGCGGTGCTCGTCACCGCGCCAGTTCTCTTCAGAACCCAACGGCATTTCTGCCACTCCAAGACGAAACTACCTTGAGCAAACGACGCGTTGTAATTACTGGTATGGGAATTGTCTCACCGGTTGGCAGCGGGATCGATGAAGCCTGGAGTAACGTCTGTGAAGGTGTTTCCGGCACGACACTAATCGACGAGTTTGACACCAGCACGTATCCAACGCGGATAGCGGGCCTCGTCAAAGACTTCGACGTCGATGCGTATCTATCGAAGAAGGATCAACGCAGGAACGATCCGTTCATCCACTATGGCGTTGCCGCCACTGTGGATGCGATAAAAGATTCAGGCCTTGAGATAACAGAAGAGAACGGGCACACGATCGGCGTTGCAATGGGCGCTGGTATCGGTGGTATCAAAACCATCGCGGACAATCACAATAAACTGCTCGCTGGCGGCGCGCGCAAAGTGTCGCCGTTTTTTATTCCAGGCAGCATCATCAATATGACGTCCGGTCAGGCCAGTATCATGCAGCACATTACCGGCCCGAATATTTCTATCGTCACTGCGTGTGCAACATCCACACACTGCATCGGACTCGCTGCACGAAGCATCGAACACGGTGATGCCGAAGTCATGTTGGCTGGAGGTTCCGAGCACGCGACGACACCGCTCGCGATGGCCGGGTTCTGCTCTGCGCGAGCAATGTCGACACGCAATGACGATCCGGCAGGTGCCAGTCGGCCGTACGACATCGACCGTGACGGCTTCGTCCTGAGCAATGGCGCTGGCAGCGTCGTTCTCGAAGAGCTTGAGCATGCCCGGGCGCGCGGTGCTCGAATTTACGCTGAGGTCGTTGGTTTCGGAATGAGCGGTGACGCCTACCACATCACGCTGCCGCCCGCCGATGGCGAAGGCGCTCGCAAATGCATGACGGCAGCTCTTCGCGATGCGGGCATCGATGCCTCTGATATTGATTACCTGAACGCACACGGCACGTCGACTCAGGCCGGTGATCTCGGTGAAACGAATGGCATCAAGCGTGCCTTCGGCGATGCCGCCAGCAGTCTGGCGATCAGTTCCACGAAATCAACGACCGGACACTTATTGGGCGCGGCTGGCGCCGTTGAGGCGATATTCTGCGCACTTGCAATTCGCGATCAGGTCATTCCACCGACAATCAATCTGGACAATCAGGATCCCGAGTGCGATCTGGACTACACGCCAAATGTTGCGCGCGATGCGAAGGTTCGCACGGCGATTTCCAACTCCTTCGGCTTTGGCGGCACCAACGGAAGTCTGATTCTAAGAGCATTTGACTGAGATTCTTGCCGGGATTTGCGGTCCTGATGAGCTGCGCAAGCTCAATCAGACGTTTCCCTCACGATATCCTTTCTTGCTGCAAAGTACTGCCCGTGGCGGTGAGCTGGGACGGTATGACATACTATTTGCGTTCCCCGGTGAATCTCTTGTACTGAGTGAATCAGGCTGCCTGACCGGCAGCGGAGCCGAAAACGGAGCACGATTTCTGACCGCGCTGGATGTCTGGTGGTCGGACCAAAAAATTGATCCGGTCGAAAGTGATCTGCCGTTTCATGGCGGCTGGTTTATTTATCTGGGTTACGAATTGGCCAGCGAAATCGAGCCGACCCTGACTCTGCACAACGACGCGCTGCTGCCAACCGCATTTGCCGTACGTTGTCCGGCTGCGTTGATTTATGACCACACGAAAAGGACCTGCCAACTCGTCAGCGAACGCGATTATCCTGCCGACGCCGAGCGGCTGCAATTTGATATCGCTGGTCTGATTCACGAGCATCCGGATCTCGACCCAACGGCGGCAATAGTATCGGAGGACGACCCGGAGCTATTCACCATCGCGGTGAGGAAAGCGAAGAAACACATTGAGGCGGGGGATGTCTATCAGGCAAATCTGTCCCGGCAATGGACGGCTATCGTGGCGAAAGAAGTGAGTTCAGAGAGTATCTACGAATCGCTGTGTGCCGCAAATCCAGGTCCATTTGCCGGAATTGCCCGTTGGCAGGGCACGTCGATCATTTCATCATCACCCGAACGCCTCATACGTGTGCGTAACGGTGAGATATCCACTCGCCCAATTGCGGGAACACGTCGCAGGAGTGATGACGCGGCCGCCGACGACAGTTTGTCGACCGAACTCTTTGCACACCCGAAAGAGCGGGCTGAGCACGTTATGCTTATCGATCTGGAGCGCAATGACCTCGGTCGCGTATGCGAGGCGGGCAGCGTCGAAGTGGATGAAATGATGGTTTTAGAAAGCTATGCACATGTACACCACATCGTATCGAATGTCCGTGGGCGACTGCGCGACAACATAACGCCCGGTGGCGCGATCGCAGCGGTTTTTCCCGGTGGCACCATAACCGGATGCCCGAAAGTTCGCTGCATGGAGATTATCAACGACCTGGAAACAGGACCGCGTGGCGCCTATACCGGGTCCTTCGGTTACTTGAATCGAGACGGTAGCATGGACCTGAACATCTTGATCCGAACGATGGTGAAACGCGGCCGCGAAGTGACGTTCCGCGCCGGGGCGGGCATTGTTGCCGACTCGGACCCACAGGCTGAACTTGACGAGGCCCGCGCCAAGGCCAAAGGCATGCTGAAGGCATTGCAACGTGACTGATTGGTTCGCAAACGGGAAGGCCGTTGAGCACGTCCCCATCAGTGATCGTGGCTTTCAATACGGCGATGGCCTGTTTGAAACCATTGCAATTCGCAATAAGGAACCGCGCTTGTGGCAATTCCATATGGAGCGGCTCGCCGCAGGTTGCGAGTCCCTTGGCATTTCTATGCCAGCGGAAACCGAACTAGCCACGGGCCTGGCGCATGCATTGCAACACAGCAACGCAAGCAAGGATTACTGCACCGCAAAAATTATCGTTTCGGCTGGCACGGGCCTGCGCGGCTACGGGCGCACCGACGCCGAATCTCCGTCAATACTGTTTGGTGCGTTTCCGTCGTCGCCACCGCCAGCTGAGACGTACCGTGACGGTATCAAGGTTGTCCTTTGCCGCACCAGGCTTGCCGTCAATTCTGCGACAGCGGGCCTTAAGACGCTGAACCGGCTTGAGCAGGTCCTGGCCCAATCCGAGTTCTCAGCAACGGGCGAATTTGAAGGGCTGACAATGGACGCTGATGGCAACATCATCTGCGGTACCATGAGCAACGTGTTCTTCGTGACCGACAACGAGATATCAACACCGCCACTGGACCGCTGCGGCGTAGCAGGAGTTATGCGAAGGCACATCATTACAACGCTTCTGGAGCAGGATCTCGGCGTTGAGATTCGATCCATCCAGGCAACAGAGTTGAACAACGTTGACGAAGTTTTTCTGTCGAATAGCCAGTTTGGTGTCGTGCCTGTTTCTGGCTGCATGGATACGCAGTGGCGTGTCGGTGCCGTGACACGGCGGACGATGACGATTATGGCGGACAATGGCGTGGCGGAGTGTCAGCAATGAGGCGTTTTTTGTGGGCGACTGGCGGGCTGCTGATCATCGCTGCTGTTATCGTGTCGAGTCAGTTCAATCGATTCATGACCACGCCGATGTCAATTCCGGACGGCGGGATCGAGTTCGTGATTCCCGCTGGCAGTTCATTTGCTTCGGTATCGAACAATCTGGTTACCAGCGGCCTGCTCGCCAATGACCGCTGGCTACGTCTGTACGTACGCTGGCACAACATGGCAGGGACGATTCAGGCCGGAGAATATTTGATCGAGGCCGGTACTACACCAACGTCGCTGGTGGAGCAGTTTACGAACGGCACAGTCCGTTTATATGCATTTACGATTGTCGAGGGCTGGAATTTTCGTGAGTTGCTCGCGGCACTGCACGCCAATGACGCAGTCGATGCAACGATGACAGATGAAGACTGGCCGGCGCTGCTGGAGTCTCTCGGCGCCGAAGTAACGCACCCTGAGGGCCTGTTCCTGCCCGAAACCTACCGTTTTCCTCGTGCCACCAGCGACAAGGCATTGCTCGGCCAGGCCTACGCGCTGATGCAAACCGTTCTGCAAGAAGAATGGACTGATCGCGGCAGCGATGTGCCCGTGCAGTCGGCATATGAAGCGCTTGTGCTGGCCTCAATCGTGGAAAAAGAAACGGCGCGTGCGGACGAAAGGCCAAAGATCGCGGGTGTATTTGCACGCAGACTTGAACAACGCATGCGGTTGCAAACGGACCCGACCGTGATCTACGGTATCGGTCCCGCCTTCGACGGCAACCTGACTCGCAAACACTTGCGGACCGATACGCCGTATAACACGTATACGCGCCACGGACTGCCGCCCACACCTATAGCCATGCCGGGCAGGGCGGCGATCAGCGCTGCCCTGAATCCAGCAGGTGGCAATGAGTTGTATTTTGTGGCGACCGGGCTGGGTGACGGCAGTCACAAGTTTTCAGCGACGAAAGCCGAGCATGATGCCGCCGTAGCGGAGTATCTGCAGCGCATGCGGCAGAAGCGCCGCTCAGGAAGCAAGCCATGAATCGCGGGCGCTTTATTACCGTCGAGGGAATTGAAGGGGTTGGTAAATCCAGCAACATCGGCGTACTCGTAGAACACATCGAACAGGCAGGCTTCGAGGTCCTGACAACGCGTGAGCCCGGCGGCACACCGCTGGCCGAAGATATTCGAAATTTGCTGATGCATCGCGGTGATGAGCCAATCCCCGAAATTGCCGAGCTGTTGTTAATGTTTGCGGCTCGTTCACTCAACGTAAATAACAATATCAAGCCTGCATTGGAAGCAGGTAAGTGGGTCGTCTGCGATCGATTTACCGACTCAAGTCGCGCCTATCAGGGCGGTGGTCGCGGTTTGCCGATGGAAGTTATCAATCACGTCGCGGACTGGGTGCACGGGGAGTTGTGGCCGGACGTAACCATCCTTTTGGACGCGCCAGTCGAAGTGGGTTTGGGGAGAGCGAATCATCGCGGGGCGCCGGACAGAATCGAACGCGAGAAGCACGAATTCTTCACTCGAGTCAGGGAGTGCTATTTGAATCTGGCAATTGCCGAGCCTGATCGCTTTGTCGTTATCGATACGACGCGAAGCCTGGAAGACGTTCAAGCCGACGTCATGTTGCTGGTACAGCGACTCCTTTCTAATAATTAACTTTAACTTAAATTTATAAGCTGCTGTTTTATGGAGATAACTTGGCATACGGAATTGGTAAAACTGTGGTCGGACTACGGTGAGCAGGATCGCGCTCCGCACGCCGTCCTCCTAACCGGCCCAGCAGGTGTTGGTAAACGGGCCGCAGCCGCTTGGATGAGTGCACAGCGTCTCAGACCGGGTACGTCAGGCCGGATGCCGACCTATCCGCATGCTGTGATTGAACACGCCGACATGCGGTGGATTACGACTCTGGAGGACAAGAAGTCGATCGGAATCGATCAGATACGGGCCCTTGTTGACGAACTTACGCTGACCAGCTACATGGGTCTCGGAAAAGTAGCGGTTATCGAACCCGCCAACGATATGACCGTGAATGCCGCCAATAGCCTGCTGAAGACACTGGAAGAACCACCGGGTAACACGCTGTTGATCTTGATAGCCGACCGGGTAGGGAAACTGCCAGCCACGGTATTCAGCCGCTGCCAGCGGATGGACATCGCCGTCCCGTCAGAATCAGTGTCGTTGGCATGGCTGGATCGACTGCACCCCGGTGCGGCGTGGATCGATGCGTTACGCATGACCGGCGGCGCGCCGCTGGCTGCGATAGGCGCATTAGACGATCTCGAGACCAGTGCCGCTATGGGACGAGATCTGCAGGTCTTGGGCAGAGGCACGGGATCGGTCGTGGAAATAGCAGCGCGCTGGGCGAAATTGGACCCGGGCTTTGTCCTGAATTGGTTGTCACAGCAAATAAAACTGGCCGTATTGGCCACCGCAGCAGGCCGTGACATGGCCGCTGGCCTTGCAATTGATGATTCTGTGCTGCGGCGCATGGACAGGCGAAATCTGTTCTGCTATTTAGACATAATCAATCGCCTGCGGGGGCAACCCGCTGGATCGTATAACGTTCAACTAACGCTCGAGGGTTTGTTGATCGATTGGGCAGACGGACTAAAGGACTGCGGTCCTACGCCACCAACGGACGGACTGGAGCTGATGCTGGCCCGCAGCTAGCACTACCAGAGACAAGGTTAAAATGAGCAAACCTGGACTGCTGACACTGACCATTAAGGACAAGAGCGCCCTATACCTTGCGTACATGCCCTACGTCATCAATGGTGGCCTTTTTATTCCTACCAACAGCTCGTACCGCCTTGGTGACGAAGTCTTCATGCTGCTGAACCTGATGGGTGAAGAAGAGAAGATACCGGTCGCAGGAACTGTTATCTGGATGACGCCGAAAGGCGCCCAGGGAAAACGCACAGCAGGTATCGGCGTGCAGTTCTCTGATCAGGATCAGGGCAACACCCAAAAGAAAATTGAGAACTACCTTGCCGGTGCACTCGGCGGGGATAAGCCTACGCATACCATGTAGAAAAAGGGACCGTCACGTTAGTGAAATGTGGCCGACCCCTTTAAGCCTGATCGTGGTTGATGCCACCCCTCAATACATAGGCATGATATCCGCGCTCACTTAGTATGTAAGCGCCAGCCGAGCTACGACGCCCGGTATCACAGCAGACAACGTATTTCATGCCCTGATCCAGGGTATTGATTTTCAGTCGAATGAAATACAGTGGAATATTGAGCGCGCTGTCCAGGTGTTGATTCTCATACTCGCTGGGCAGTCTGACGTCGAGCCATTGGCCGCCCGATCGAATGATCTCCTCAGCCTCAGGCATGGTCACCCAATCGAGCATTGGCTCATTGAGTAATGTCTTGAAGTCGTCTTTGCCGAGTCGCATTACGGCACCGTCGGTTTGCATAGTCACCGTTGCGTTTCTCTTCGCATCCGAAATCAATGCTTCTTCGCCGAACGTATCGCCGACCTTCAGTTCCGCCAGTTTGATACCGTCTTTGCTGAGCGGTGTCTCACGCGCTACGAGCGCTGAACCACGAATCAGAACGTAGAAATAGTCACCTTCGGATCCCTGCTTGAGGACAACGTCGCCCGATCGATAATTGATCTGCTGCATCCGCATGAAAATGGCCTGGATATTCGCCGGCGGAATCTTGTGGAATGCCTTGGTCTGCAGCAGCATCGTCATCCAGTCTTCATTGGTCTGGTCTGACTTACCCGCCAGTTCGGAGACTTCGTAGGTTCCCGTCTGGTCCCACGTCAGCATGACGTCAAGCAGGTCACTGTCTATCGAGATGAACTGGACGCGATCCCTTGCGCGCGCAGATACACGACGAGGATAAACAGGGGCAACGGGATTACGCGCCAAATCGGTGCCACCTTCAACGGTGCCGACGACTTTCCCCGAATCAACAAGTTCGAGAACGCCTGAAACGATATACAACGTGCGCTTCTCTGTATCGCCTTCTTTGAACAGCAATTGACCAGGCGACATTTCACGGATTTGTACCTTGCGGGCAAGCGCCGCAAGATTGTCCCGCTTCAGGCCGTCCAAGGGAGAAAATCCTTTGAGCAGCTCCGTGTCTACCTGCTCACTTGCCATATTTCATCCTGTACATATCCGAATTTCGCCCATGGAACCAGACAACTCCGCCAGTCACGTATTCTACCGTTAATTCAATAACTTCGGGAACTGCTCATTGCCCGCAGCGTGAAGCGGCGCACAGTCTGTGTGCCAGTTCGGGGCCGTATGTGACGTCGGTCACAGATCCGACCACCCAGTATGCGGCTCAAAGCGCTCGCCATGAACCTTCGCCAGTTGATTCAGCCGCATAACAACGGCCGTCGTACCGCGCTCTTTGGCGTAGTTCAGCGGACCACCGCGAAACGGCGCAAAGCCGGTACCGAAAATGACACCCGCATCCAGCAGGTCAGCGTCAGTCACCACTCGCTCATGCAGACAAGCGACCGCTTCGTTTACCATGGACAGAATCAGGCGGTCTTCCATATCATCCGGTATGGAAGCGCTTGCCGACCCTGGTTTTATGGCCTTACCGTTTTCCCAGCGATAATATCCCTGGCCCGATTTCCGCCCGAACAGCCCGTCATCAACCATTTTCTGCAGCGCCTCCGGGACCGGTCGGTGCAGCGCTGCGCCGAGTACTTTTGAGACATGCAGGGCAACATCCAGTCCGACAGTGTCGGCCAGCTCGACCGGGCCCATCGGCATGCCAAAAGCAACAGCAGCATTGTCGATGTCGCTCAGTGGCACGCCTTCTTCGGCGAGATGCATCGCCTCACCCATATAGGGCGCAAGAATACGATTGACGACGAACCCCGGCGAACTGGCACATTGCAGAGGAAGCTTGCCGATGCCTTTGGTAAACGCAAAGCCGGTGTCCAGAGCGTCCTGCTCGGTATCCTCGCAAGCAATGACTTCGACCAGCGGTAACATGGCAACAGGATTGAAAAAATGCAGTCCGATAAGACGTTGTGGCTGGTGCAGGACGGTACGTAACTCTTCGAGCCGAATGCTAGAGGTGTTGGTCGCAAGCAGCGCACCCGGCTTCATCTTCTCCTGTAGCGCCTCGTAGAGTTCCTGTTTGGCTTCCAGTTTTTCGATTATCGCTTCGATGACAAGGTCGGCTTCGGCTAAACCGTCGCCATCGACATCCGAACGTAATCGCAACATCGTCGCCGCACGTTTGTCGTCATTTCGCACACGTTTCGAAAATAGCTCAGTGGCCCGATCGATCGCTGAATCGATGAACTTTTGTTCGCGATCCTGCAGAGTCACTGTGTGCCCGCGAAGAGCGCACCAGGCCGCAATATCTCCACCCATGACGCCGGCACCGACGACGTGGACGTGTTTGACTCGAATGTCTGTTTTGTTTCCCTGGCTTTTTAATTTGCTTTGCAGAAAGAAAACCCTGACGAGGTTTCTTGATGTGTCCGAACACATTAGCTTCGCGAAGCTCCGTGCTTCGGCCTCGTAACCAGTCGATGCCGACGCGCCATCAGATGTCCAGATGTCGATCATCGCGAACGGGGCAGGGTAGTGGTCCTTACGAGCTTTCCCCTGCACCTGCTTTAGCAACATATTGCGGACTAACGGGCGGATAATCCTCACATTCAACAAACGATCAATAATTGACGCGCGTTGTTTTGACGGTGCCGCAGTTATCAGAGCACTGGCATCGTTACGCCAATTGTCTTCGGTTGTGATGTTGTCGACCAACCCCGTCACTTTTGCCTTACCCGGCGCGATCGGGTTGCCAGTCAACATCAACTGCATACCCGCACGGACGCCGCATATCTGCACGGCACGAACGGTCCCGCCGAATCCGGGGTGCAGCCCGAGCTTTACTTCGGGCAAACCGAGAATCTTTTTATCGCCTTCGTAGACGATGCGGTAGTCGCACGCCAACGCCAGCTCGAGTCCGCCGCCCATGCAAACACCATTGATTACGGCAACGGTAGGGCACCGCAATTCTTCGACCTTGTCCATTAATCGCTGGCCGAGACGCACGAGTTCATAGGCTCGTTCGGGAGTATCAATCGATGCAAATTCGTTGATATCGGCGCCCATCACGAAGCTGTTCTTTTTCCCGGACCAGATAACCACGCCAGTGGGTGGATTTTCAGCCATCGGATCCAGAACAGCGTTTAGTTCACCCAGGACTGCCGACGACAACACATTCGATTTTGCGTCTGCCGTATCAAGGCAGAGCCAGGCGACACCCTGTTCGTCTGTGTCAATCTTCCAGTGTTGAATAGTCATCGCAGCTCAAAATCGCAGATTATTGGCAAGTGGTCGGACAGTCGCACATCCGGGACTTCAAAGCCCGTTACCTCGATGCCGTCCTGATAGAGGACAAAATCAAGTTCCTTGCGGGGTGCACGGCTAGGGTACGTTGGCAGACTGTCTTTATTTGCGGATGTCAGCCCGGCTGCCTTCATGAAAAGATAGATCTCATTCTCACCCCAGAACGTATTGAAGTCACCGGCGACGACGACGGGTTTCTTCGTTTCCTGAATCAGGTCGTAAAGGCGGCGCATTTGCAAGTGTCGATGCCGGTATTTCAACGACAGATGCACAAGGAAAATTGCATAGTCTTCCAGTTCAATTTCGATGATCAGGCGCTTGATTCCAGTATCGAAATAATGAAATTTCTCGCCATGAACACGGCTGGCAGCCATGAAAGCGTTGCCCTGTTTACGAATGATCGGAAGTTTCTTGTTTATCGATTTCTTGCCGTACTTCGTTTCGTACGACGTATTCATACCCAGGTCAGCCGCAATCTTTTCGGCTTGATTGACCTTGCGACTGCGAATAGAACCGGTGTCGACTTCAATCAGGCCGACTATGTCTGGATCAACCGATTTAATGAATTTCGTGATATCGGGGAGTACTGATTGATTGCCCAGGACATAGCCTGCGCCCGGCAACGGCATGTGCAAGCTGGCACCCCCACCGACGGCGTATCGTATATTGTATTGGAGGAGGCGCATGCGCTGCATACGATACCGAATCAGTCGATGCAGTGCTACGCGCGTGACCTCGATTTATTCGCTAAACTGTGCCAGTAAGACCAATACAGGAGCAAATCGTGTCTGAAAGCAACCCGATTCGTGTCTTTGCGACACACGCTTTTGATGAAAGTGATGATTACCTGCGCGTGTTTGAGTTCCTCGAAAGCGTCGATCGTTTTTTTTACATCAACGTCAGCAAGCCGAACATCAATCCAGCCTCCGACCAGGTGCAAGCAGTTAAAGACGAGTTTACTGTGCAGATCAATGCAGCGGAAGTGATAATAATTCTATCCGATGTCTACGAGCAGCGCCCTGATATTGTCAAAATTACAATGGATGTCTCCGAGGAAAATAACAAAGTCATGATCGCGATCAGTCCGTTCGGCGGTGTTGCGGAAACCCCGCCTGAAATGCTCGAGCGCTGTGAGGTGCACCTGGGATGGAATGCTCGCGACATTGCCGACACTATCCTGTTTCAAGCGCGCGGTAAGGATACCCAGCGCTGGGACGTCGTCGATTTTCCGGGCTTCGACGCGGACGGGCCAACCGATTAGACCGGTTGTAATCGCGCACAGGGGGGCTTCGGGCTACTTGCCCGAACATACGTTGCCGGCCAAGGCTCTCGCGTACACAATGGGGGCCGATTACCTCGAACAGGACGTCGTCGCCACCCGTGACGATGAACTCATTGTGTTGCACGATATTCACCTGGATCGCGTAACCAACATCGCGAGCGTGTTTCCCGATCGGCAGCGAAGTGACGGCCGGTATTACACCCGGGACTTCACTCTTGAAGAAATCAAATCGCTCACGGTGCATGAACGGACTAACGCGGACGGCACGCCGGTTTATCCAGACCGCTATCAGTCGGATGGCGAGATATTTCGACTGCATACTTTCGCGGAAGAACTTGAGTTCATTGTCGAACTGCAGTCCAGCGATGGTCGACCGGTTGGCATTTACCCTGAGATCAAGCGTCCGTCTTGGCACCGGAACGAGGGGATAGATATTACGCCGCCATTTCTCGACGTGTTGTATCAATTTGGCTACAGATCTCACAGAGATCCGGTTTACGTACAGTGCTTCGACGATCAGGAACTGATCCGCATACGGAAAATACATAACTGCGGGCTGAAATTAATTCAGTTAATTGGCGAGAATGAATGGCATGAATCGAATACCGATTATGATCACCTTCGCAGCGCTCGCGGTCTCAGGCGTCTGGCGAAGACGGTTGACGGCATCGGACCCTGGGTGAATCGACTGTACCGCACAGGCATTAAAGGGGAAATTCGGGATTCGGGCCTGGTATCGAGGGCCCATAACGCCGGGCTGGCTGTGCACCCCTATACGTTGCGGCGCGATGATTTAGCGCCGGGATTCGAAACATTCGAGGAACTATTGCACTTTGTCGTCGATGAACTGTCTGTCGACGGTCTGTTTACTGATTTTCCTGATTTGGCGGCACTTCCGCGCGGCGATTCCTGATTCGCATTGCGTTGTCTGCAGGCACCGCCTTAGCCGCGTATCGTGCGAAGGGCACAATTTATATGCTAAATTACATCAATAATATTCTGTAATTATCTGTTATTAAAGAATGTTTTAGTTCATTACGCTACTTAGTATGACCATTCATGGTCAGGAATGTTCGAACAGGGCTTCTCAGGATTGAGAACTCTGTCCTTTATCCAACAACAAAATCAATTAATCATTATGCAATGTTTGTAGACCTCCCGAGAGAATGGATTTTCATTGCCGGTGCGGCATTCCTGCTGGGCTGGCTTCTGTCAGCGATAATCGGCCGGCTGGGCGCGAAATATCGGGCGAAGAAACGCGATCCACGTGACGTCCGAATTCAAGAAATGGAAGCCGAATTGCGCATAGCGCGCAACGACATTGCTGACTCCCATTCTGACGTGGAGAAACTCGAGGACTCTCTCAAGGAAACAACTGTCGGTTTGGAACGACGTGATAACGTGATCACCAAACAGCAATCGAAGCTCGATAAATTTTCAACGGACCTCAAGGATTCAGTATTAAAGACGCGTGAACTGCGTTCGGAATTAACGGATCGTGCAACTCAAAGCGTGCACGCAGAAGCAAAGATCCGCGAGGTGGAAACCGAGCTGTCCGTAGCTCAGGCATCATCAGACATGATCGCGACCGGAGTTCTCGATTATTCACTCGCACCCGACAAGCCAGATCCGAATGCAACCGGCCATGGCGATACAGACGTTTTGCCTGATAAGGTTAGCAAAGCAAGTAACTAGCTCAAACTAGCGAGCGTTGCTCGAATCCGTTCGAACGGTAACTGTCAGGCCGGAACCACGCCAGGCTACGTACAACAGCACAAACCAACCGTGCATCAACAGTGCCGAGATCCACTCGATACTGTTCTCAATAGTGTTCGAGTCGTCCATGATCAATTTCAACAACAAATTGGTCACGCCGAGCACAAACGGCAACGAAATAACGAGAAGCATTGTATTGCGGAGCCGCGATCCTGTCATCGCCAACGTTAGTAGGATCTGGGCAAGCGCCGTTCCCAGGAAATACAAATAGATGCCGAATCGGCGCAGGAACTCGTAGAACGGTTCTTTCGTACCGAGATAACTAACGTACACAATCAATGCCACGGCACCCGTGAAACCGAACAGAAGAATCGCTTTGCTTGCCCGGCTCGTTGGCGAAACCTCGCGCAGCCATTCGACACTAAACCACCATAAGACGGTCAGAAATGCGGCCTGAGGGAGCAGCACCGCCCGGAAAACCATGCTTCCCGGCATATACCGGCCTGTGGCACTGATCGACGTACAGCCGTCAATATACGGTATACAAGACGGCAATACGTCCGCACGCACGTTGAGCCAGTACGCCATTGTCACGCCGATTAAGGGCGCTATGCCGACGATCAAAGGCAGGTATCGAATCATCGTTTCTGCTATACGTTAGGTTCGCGATCAGTGGGGATTGATATGACCATTATGACATTGTGGCAGCCGATTCTGGGCTCGGCGTTGTTGGTCTTTCTTGCCGGCGGAGCTATTTGGATGTTCATGCCATGGCACAAGACTGACTGGAGCAAGACATCGGACGAGGAGGGCGTTCGTAACGCGCTGCGAGGGCAGGCGCCTGGACAATATACCGTTCCTTACGCCATTGAACAAAAAGACCTGGCCAATCCCGAGATTCTTCGGCAGTTCAAAGAGGGACCTGTCGGCTTTATAACTATCATTCCCAGTGGTGAACCCGCAATGGGCGGCAAACTAGCGATGATGTTTGGCTATAACGTACTCGTTGGGGTGGTCTGCGCCTATTTTGTCAGTCGCACCCTGGTACCCGACGCCGAATATCTGGCAATTTTCCGCATCAGTGGCGCCGTAGCGTTTACGGCCTACGGTATGGCCTACGTGCAGGACAGTGTCTGGTTCGGACGACCGTGGTCGACGACATTAAAGACGTTTTTTGATGCTTTGATTTACGCAGCTCTTACCGGTGGCGTATTTGGCTGGCTTGTCTAGAAGACTGGGCAAAATTCTTCGCTGCTCGAAGCAATCGACGCTTACCCGCACTAAAGCAGGATCGTGATTATTCGTCGTCGTTTGGCGCATCATCATGCGTTGTGCGGTCGTTGTCGTTGCTATTGATCATCGTGAAGCGATCAAAGATCTGGATATCGGCTGGCAGCGAATATTCGAGCGCTGGAAGTTCTACAGCGACCTGGCGGAACGCCTGGTTGTCGATAGATTCGTTATAATAGTCCCTGATTCGTTGAACGATATTGGGTGCCAGTCATGAGTAAGAAAATTGTGATCGCTTTATTCGCAATGATGCTGCCTGCGGTGGCCGCAACACAGGATGCAGGCAAGTTTCAATGTTCCTTCGGTGAGATGCAGCGGCGCGTGGAGGTCATTAGTGAGCCGGGCACCGCCGTGCCATGTAGTGTGCATTACTACAAAGACACTGAAGCGCCCGATGAGCAACAGGTATTGTGGACGGCGCAGAATGATGCGAGCTACTGTGCGCAAAAAGCCGAAGCGTTGGTAACGAAGCTCGAGGGCTGGGGCTGGGACTGTGATCGAGGTGCGGAACCTGTCACTGACGCAGCAGAAGACGTTGAGGCTGTTGAAGAATTGACTGATGACACAGAAGAGCTTGCGCCTGCCGAGCAACCCGAGTAAGGCCATTCCCAACATAGGTAGGACGTGATGAAGTCGTCTGGCAGCGGGTGTAGTAGAGGACATTCGTATTCAGCCACTACAGTGTGAATATCCATACAAATATCCAATTTAACATAATATACATTATGCGCATAAGGGTCCGTGGAACTGTCATTAGACGGTTTTCCATTGATTTCCTGCCAATCGTCACTTTGATATAGTCCGCGGTTATCCTTTGTGGAGGTCGCACATGGTCCACGTTGTCGATACCCTCACTACTGAATCACACCTTGCCAGCCTCAAAGAAATGAGGAAAGTTGGTGGTACAAGGCTAACCCACGGCCTGACCGACGATGTCATTCAGGATTTCCTCAATGAGGGTTTTCACGAGCTCGCTGTCGCCATCGAACGAGCCTACGCATGCTTCGTCGAACTGAAGGAAACGCACGCCGACTACATCGCACTGGATGAGAGCGAGCAGATCCGTCAGGCGCATGATGGGCTGACAAATTTCTACGCAGATGATGTCGTGAATCCCTATGTTGCTGCGAGTGCTGCTGGACCGTGGGTGATCAGCCTGAAGGGAGCTGTCATTTACGATTGCGGCGGCTACGGCATGCTCGGCCTCGGTCACGCCCCTGAAGCCGTGCTGGATGCGATGAATCAGCCGCACGTGATGGCAAACATCATGACAGCCAGCGTCAGCCAGCTTGAGTTCGTCAAGCGTCTAAGGCAGGAAGTCGGACACACACGGGCACAGGGGACGCCTTACGCGAGCTTTCTTTGCTTGAACAGCGGTTCCGAAGCCATGTCGCTGGCATTTCGTGTCGCCGATATCAATACCCGGAACCTCACCGATCCAGGAAGCCGATACGAAGGATGCAAGATTCGAGGGCTGACGTTGAAAGATAGTTTTCATGGGCGCACCGATCGCCCTGCCGCCTTCTCAGATTCGTGCGCCGAGCAGTACCAAGAGCACCTGGCATCCTACCGGGACACTGAATACTTGTTGCTGGTAGAGCCGAACAATATCGAGGCGCTGGAAGCCGTGTTCTCGAATGCCAAGCACGAGGGAGTCTTCAT
>SMUX01316970.1_pt1 | contig 35007 bp, 36 predicted proteins | sample 2456431 | NCBI WGS metagenome assembly SMUX01 (sample SAMN11095930, study PRJNA526329) | marine sediment metagenome | biome: Marine sediment; feature: Surficial sediment; material: Deep marine sediment; isolation source: Hadal surficial sediment | place: Pacific Ocean | collected 2014-11 | depth... | reverse complement strand
GTACGCCTCCGCTCGTCGATTTATCGCGCGCCTCGCCTCTGAGATCTTTTTGACCAGCCTGCAAGCAGCTTTTTTCAACAACCTGCTAGTATGGGATGAGTCTCACCTAGCTCCATTTTACTCCGTGCCATCTGTCGAGATTTTTGAACTGCAAGTAAAGCACATAAGCCCCCCAGAGAAACGATAGGAGCATTAGGATGATGCCAATGGCGTTGATCATTCCGGCGATGGCGTGATCGTATTCCAACCACCCCAGATCACCGAGGATGTTCTCCCAGTCATGATAACCGGGTTGGTCACGGCCCGTGGTGCCTCCCAGCAGGATCAGACGGCCCGCACGTGCGTCATTGATATAGGGTGCAGCGTCCATGAAGCTCTGGCCCAACCACCACAGGCCAATGGTGGCACCGAAGGTATCCCGCGTCTTAAGTAAAAAGGCGTATAGCACAACAAAGGGGATCAACCATTGGTTTAGGGTGCCGCCGAGGACAGTCATGAATCGTCCAAAGGGCCAAAAGATCACGTGACCGGCTTCGTGGAATACTAGATTCACGTCGTGCATAAAGGAATCGCTGATCGGAGGGTAACCAGCCACCAGCACGTCATACTCCATAATAATGAACCGCCACCCCCAGATAAAGAAGAAAAGGTACAAGGCGGCTCGACCATAAAAGTGGAGGGGGTTTATCTGTGATCCGACAAAGAACAACCTCTCCTTAACCTGCACCCACAATCCATTGCCCTGGGTGATAGTTTTATCCATCGTATTCCGCACCAAGCCGATTTATGTCAATGAATTTTGCTGCACAATGTAGGTTTGGCCTACAGTGGAACTATTGTGACTTGAGAGAATAGGGCAAAAGGAGTGCCAGGCTAAAAGCTAACCAAAGATATTTGAAATTTTCGGTTGAAATTTGGCTTACAGAATCGGAAAAACGATAACTCGCGCAAAGACGCAAAGCACGCCAAGTTCGGAGAAACAGGAAGATATTTGTCTTCGCGCTCTTGGCGTCTTGGCACGAAAAACTTTGTTGAAGTCGTTCTGTTGAAAATTCTATCGGTAGGAATCTAAGGGATCTGTGTCACTTCCTGTATGGGGAGTCCACGGAGTTGTGCTCTTTCGGCCAGTGATTCTCCAAGAATGTCCCAGCTCGCTGTGCTAGCGCCAGCTCCATGTTCTGGCCACTGGCAAGCTGAACGGAACCCATAGACTCCTCCGCTGATTATGCCCGTGCTGGTCTATAGGTGATGCCGAGGACCGCACCGAAAAGAAGGTGGACGATCAAGCTCATGACGTGGGGGGAAGGACCACTGGAAGATACAGGGCTACCCGCCGAGGGATTGGCCACGGCGCAAGGATTGACACTGACTGCACAGGGATTGCTTACCTTAGCAGGTGCGCAAGGATTGGATTGGACTCGATGCAATGCACAAGGATTCGTCGGACGCACGGCACAAGGGTTTGTGACGGCACAGGGGTTCGCGGCAATGGCTTCTTTCCCTCGGAAAAACTCATTCGCCATCTGCAGGCTTGGACCTAAAAGGGTAATGGCAAAGACCCAAGGGAGAAGCGAAAACAGAGCGCCGCGCAACCAACCTGGACCCGGAAGCATCGATTCGAAAAACAAGGCATAGATCAAACCCATGGAGGTCCCGATCCCGAAATGGATTAACGAGCCCATCACGTATGGAGAGATATCAAGGGGTAACACATTCCCCAGGGCCGACATGATGTCCATTCTGGGAAGGCCTAACAGCGGCCACCCGTACATGAGGACTGTCATCGCCACCGTCCCAAACATTCCAGCCACTAGGGCCTTGCTAAGACTCAAAGATTTATTCATGGCTCAAAACCTCCCGAAGGTTTCTAAGGTTTCCAATCTCTCACCTGGATTTAACAACCGGCGATTGAGCAAAGTTCCGTGCGGTCTGGGATGAAGAAAAGTAGAATCACCCCAAGCCTTTTCTCGTTATGGGAGCCCTAGGTAGCAGCGAGATCAGGATTGACCAGACCGTTGAAAAAGGCCCATCTGCCGCCAGGCTGCGCTAAGCAGGCGGTTAGAATAGTCGCGCTCGATCGCCGCGAAATTCATTTTCGCTCCCACCGGAGTCGCTCCAACGTACCGCCTAAGTACGCCTCCGCTCGTCGATTCCTCGCGCGCCTCGCACCTGGGACCTTTTTGACCGGTCTGTGAACAGGGTTTTTCAACACCCTGTGATATCCCGATTTCAATCTAGGAGGCGGAAAACAACGCGACCGTTTCCTTGTCCCGTGACGGAACTGGGATCTCCGGTCACGACGAACAACCGCTTGGGTTTGATCCCCCGTTGGATGAGGGTCTTCTCCACCAAGCGCACACGGCGTTCGGCGAGGAACCGCAGGTCATGCTCGGTTACGCTTTTACCGCGAGTTCGTCTCCGTGCTAGGGCCTGGGACTCCTGGCGGCTCGCTAGTCCCTTCAGTTCAATGTCAACCTTCGGGCGACTTTGCAGGAACTTGACCAGTCGCTGTAGTCTTGTGCCAGCCTGGGAATCGAACGTGCGGGAGCCCGATTTAAAGCCCACCGGATTGATCTGTACTTTGGTGATGGTTCCGCCAAGTGTGACGATATGACCGAGGAGACGGAATGGGGCCACGAGGCTCTTCAGGATACCGTTTCTCACGCTCTTCCATACGACGCCACCCAATTGGAACTCTGGCTTGCGCACATTGCCTTGAACCAACACGCGTAATTGGATCACACCATTGGCATCCTCGAGAAGGGCGAGGGCAAGCCCTAGAGGGATGCCAATCTGTTCCTTGAATTTGTTACCGAGAGCTGGGCTAACCTGTACCTTGTTGATGGTAATTTCATTGAGGGCGTAAAGAGTTCCGTTATCGTAGCGATAACGGAACTTGATGGTGATGCGGCCGCGACGAACATAATACCCAATGTACTTTTTTGCGTAGGGGTTCAAACGCGACAACTCGTAGTCCTGAATCACTCCTGAGAAATCATAGCGGCGGGGAAGATTGCTACGTGTGAACCACCCTTGAAGTTTCACGGGTGCAGACCCTGCCATCATGCCGTCGAGAGTCACTTGGACATGTCCAGGCTTGTGAGGCAGGATACGGAATGTGAGGTCCGCCTCCTGGACGGTGGTGGTGGCCGCAGGATCCGTGGTGCGATCCACAAGGGTGATCTGGGCTTTACGGACGTCGAGGCCGTTAAGGGTTTTGAATCTTAGCCTACCTCCTGTCCCGTTTCTCCTCCCATTGGAATCGGGGAGACGGCGTTTGGGTACTTGCCACTCCCTCGATGCAGTCCGCTCTAGATAGAGTTTTGGACCCTTGGCAACTAAGGAATCGATGACCACTTCTTTTTTTTGAAAAAGGGTGCGGGGTGAGAAGTGGAGATCGAGAGTGGGGAGGAAGAGGAGAGGTTGGGCTTGATCTTTGGAACTGATGACGAGGTTAGAAATCCGGGCCCGGCCCGTGATGAGGTTCAAGTCGACATCCCTGATGGCTACGGGCCTTGCCAGCCGATTTTCCAGCCGCCGGTCGATGAGCAAGCGAACCACTTCGGGTAGGATCATAAGGGCCAGGAGGAAGGAAAGGAAGATGAACGCGGGGATGATGGGGTAGCGAGAGGTCGGCTCTGATGGCATCGGCATCTTTCAGTGGAACTTCAACGATGTTGGTGGAGCGAATAACGCAAGATTCGGGCCAGTCGGGTACAAAAAAATTGTACAGGATCGATCCTGGGCACGAATCGCATTAAGGCCATGGTGGTTACAGGCTAGCCGGTGATAAGCGTATCAGCGGGGAGTCTCTACGCGAGACCCGTCCCAGTTGATGGCTTCTGGCTACTCTAGCTGCTGAAAATCGGCGGGTAACTAGCTTGACAGTGTGAGATCTCAATGGTAAGCAGGTCAGACCACGTCTACAAGCTGGAGAAGATTAAGAAAACCCAAGCCAAGCCTCCGGCCAAATCCATCTTAATGGGGATACCACAGTGCAAAGCAAATATTACAGAGACTTGAGAGAGCATCTGGCGGCCTTGGAGGAGAGAGGGAAATTGGTAAGGATCCAACGCCAGGTCAACAAGGATACCGAGTTGATGCCGCTTGTACGGTGGCAGTTCCGTGGTTTGGAAGAAGATCAACGGAAGGCTTTCCTCTTTGAGAATGTAGTAGACGTGAAGGGAAATAAATACAGCATGCCTGTTTCGGTGGGTACCCTCGCCGCGTCGACGGAAATTTACGCCCTGGGGCTCATGTGCAAGCCGGAAGAGATCCACGACAAATGGACCAATGCCCAATTGAATGCGCAGCCACCGGTTACGGTCAGCTCCGGGCCGGTTCATGAGGTCATCTGGAAAGGGAATGATCTCTTGAACGGTCATGGATTGGAGATGCTTCCAGTGCCGATTTCGACGCCCGGTTTTGATAATGCTCCGTATTTAACTTCGGCTAACTGGGTTTCCAAAGATCCCGAATCGGGTGTTTACAACATTGGCAACTATCGGGGGCAAATCAAAGGGCCTAATCGGACAGGAGGGTTTTTTACCGGTCAGCATATGGGGCAACACTGGAGAAAATGTATGGCCATGGGGAAGCCCCTGGAGGCAGCCGTCATCGTGGGATCGGTGCCTGCCGTTGCCTACGCTGCCACCGCTAAGGTACCCTATGATTTCGATGAATATCGACTGGCAGGTGGTCTGGCCGGAGAGCCCATTGAGCTGGTCAAGTGTGTTACCGTGGACATCGAGGTGCCGGCGACAGCGGAAATAGTCATCGAAGGAGTGATTCCAACGGATTACGTTGAACCAGAAGGGCCCTTCGGTGAGTATACCGGTTACTTGGGTCCGCGCGGCCACTCGCCCTATATGGAGGTCACCGCAATAACGCACCGAAAGAATGCCATTTATAGCGCACTCATTAGCCAGTTTCCCCCCAGCGAGAGCAGCAAAATCAAACACACGGGAACGGAGCAGATTCTTTATAAGTACTTGAGGTACGATAGCGGAAACGACTGTGTGCTGGACGTTGCCCTGCATGATGAAGTGAGTGGAAGCGGGCAGTCCTATTGTGTCATCAAGACAAAGAAAAGGAATACCGCCGAGGTATGGCGGGCATTGCATGCCACGGCCGGGTTTGTGGGACCCTTTGCTAAGATTACCATCGCCGTGGATGAGGATATCGACATCTTCGACCCCGCCATGGTCAATTGGGCCATCTGTTTTAATGTCGTCCCCGATAAGGATGTGGCCATTGCAAAAGGAAAGTATGCCGGGCTGGACCCATCGGCTGCTCCTCCCACTGCCACCAACGCAGAGAGAAGGGCAGCAGAGATGACCTCTCTGTTGATCGATGCCACTCGGCCTTGGCCTTATCTCCCGGTGTCTTTACCGCGGAAAGAGTTCATGGAAAATGCCAAGGCCATCTGGGAAGAGTTAAAATTACCCCCGCTAAAACCTCGCAAGCCGTGGTATGGATATAGTCTCGGGGTTTGGAGCGAGCAGGACATGGAAGAGGCGGAACTGGCGTTAAGAGGAGATCATTTTGTTACCGGGGAAAAGGCCAAGGCCAACCGTATCAAGCCATAGGTCAAAAACTTGGAGTAACATCATTTGAACCAACTAGAAGTTAACCAACCCCAAAGGGTTCGAATGGCACCCGCCGATGCAGAGGAACGAGCCACGACCCTTTTGAAACTCACCGATGACCTCGTCAAAGCGTATATTCTAGACCATCCGTTTACGAAGCGTTTAGAGGCCTGTGACCTGCCGCAGGAAGCCCTACAGGCGGCCAGCCTTGATTGGTATCTTTTTCATAGACCGTTGGCGGCCAGCTACAGTCGTCTTTACAAACGGTTTATTCAAATTTGTCGAACCTACACGGACATTGAAGAGGAATACCTCGAGAGGATTTCGTACGAACTCACACGGCCAAAGGCGGGGGGCCGTACGCTACTGCTTCGCCAATTGGTGCTGACTTTGGGAATTCCGGAAGCGCAGATGAACCAAGCTCAACCCATTGGAGACCTGCGGAGGTTTGTGGCCTTTTTTGGGCGCTTGCATTCCGAAGGTACATTTGCTGAGGTCGTGGCGGGTCAGTTTGGAAGTGCATTCGAGCCCTACGCGCGATTATGGTGCGAGGCACTTACCAAGCAATGTGGATTGAGTAAGGACGACATTCAGTACTGGGAGATAAACGCCAGATTGAGCGAGGATAAAACGGGTGGTGGTGCCATGGGTACTCGGGGAGAAAATGCCTATTTGCTGCGACGGGTGTTCGAGGAAGGGCTAACCGAGGTACGCCCCAATTGGGGAATGAAGTACGCAGCAGAAATGGCTGTGAAACTCTGGGCGTACTTGCTACGGAGCTATGTTCGTCGCTTCAATCTCTAGGGCCCCCATGACGACAGATTGGGGAAACTTAACCGCAGATTCTCGCCGATTAACGCAGATTTTTCTCTGGCCATTCTGGCCAGAAATCAATTCTCTTCGTCTGTGTTTATCTGCCTCCATCTGCGGTTAATTGCTCTTAGCACGATGCTTTTAACGCTTTGCGCCATACGCTTAGCGCTTTGCTGTTCCCCAGTCTGCGAAAATCTGCGGTTAATAATTCTTTGCGCGCTTGGCGTCTTGGCGCGAAAATCTTTGTTGAGTTCGCTCGGCCGATCAGGCGAAATCGTCCGATCAATCCGCACCGTCTTGCTCCTCAGTGGATGGGCCTTTCTTTGGAGGGACCGCCAGGAGCAGGAGCATGAAGTTGATGACAAAGGCACCAGTCAGTATTTGAAAAGCAAGGGTGTAACTCCCCGTGATGTCCCGAACATAGCCGGTGAATACCGGACCGAATGGGCCGAGGAGTCTGAAGGGCGACGTGAATCCTCTTATGGCACCAGCGTGACGCCTGCCAAAGTAGTCTGCAATAATGAGGTTCTGAATAACGGCCCATCCGGCCTGGCCAATGCCGTATACCACGCTGAAGGCCACTGCCATGGGAAACGTTTTCGCCACAATGATAATGACACAGGCAATCCCTTGGAATGCACACATGAGCATGGAGGCGTAACGGACATGCACGCGCTCCAGCAGGAAACCCCAGGGTAAAACAGTCACCGAAGAGACGGCAGCGAAGATGGATAGAACGCTGACGGCCAAGCCGTCTGGAATACCCTTGTCCTGGAAGTTTGCGACCATGTGGAGGTTCATGGAACCCAGCGCAAAGGGTGCAACGAGCGAGAAAAGTATGAGTAACCACAGGGCACGGGTCTTTCTCGCCTCGGCCAGTGTCCAGGACTCCTCGTAGCCCTCTGGGCGGCCTCGGGACGGCCGCGACGCATTCGAAGTTCCTTCAGGCGGTACTGCATTGGGTGCCATGCCATCGGGATGGAGGCCCATGTCTTCCGGCCGTCGCCTGATGTACAACGCGGATGGTAGCACGATGCACACGAACGTCAGTCCGGCCAGCCAGAGATAGGCGTGCCGCCAGGTTGATGCTGCCATGATGGCAAAGATGATCAATGGGAACGTCGCCTGCCCAATCCGGAGTCCCATTCCTTTGATGGCCATGGCTCGACCTCGTTTGCGGATAAACCAGTTGGCGAGGGCCACTGACGTGCCCCCCTGAATGCCTGCCAGGGCCGCACCTCGGCCCATGCCGAAAAAGGTCCAGAACTGCCAGGGCTGGTCCATCATCCCTAGACCTAGCATTGCCCCTGCGATGATGATCCCCGCGGATACGACGATAATTCGCGCTCCGTAGCGGTCAAGAAGGGACCCGATGATAAATGTTGTGACGGACCCGGTAATGCTACCGACAGTAAAGCCCAAAGAGAGGGTGGCCCGTGACCAGCCAAGCTCCTGCTGCATGGGAAGGATAAAGACCCCGAGCACCGGACCGAATACCGGGACCTGTCCAAAGGAGATCACAAAGGTAGCAATAACTATGGCCCAGCCGTAGTAAACCCGTTTGAAGGGCCATACCCGGGGAATGGAGGTCGATGGGGAGGGGCCTTTAACGTTCATGAGAGTCGTCTAGAGTAATCACTGGTTGTTGATCGTATGACATTTGCGGCTCGTAGCTCTCCATCTGAGGTTAGGGTTAACCCCGATCCGACATTAATCGGTCCGAGAAATAATCGCCAGCAGGCATCAGAGGGCACTTCACAGCTGCCTGTACCATGGGTCGATAACTCACCTGAAGTGTCATTACAGACTAGCGACCCGAATGTCCGTGACCGTTACATCGTCTGGCCTAGGACAGCACGTGGCCTGGTCATTTTGGTCGGATCGGGGTTAAGAGTTCCTGGCTTCATTGACACATAGGCCATACTTTACTAAAAGTGCAAGCCAACAGGATGGAATTCGTGAGGCTATTGAAATTGCTTGCCTTTTTATTACCTGAGATTGGAGGCCCCAAATGAATCTTAGACCTTCACCAAGATTCAGTTTTATTTTGGTCATTTTGGTAGTGTTGGTGGGCGTCAAAATCTATCGGATCTGGGAAGAGGGGCTGCCGGAATTACCCGGCCCAGTGACGGAGAAATCAACAGTTAGCATGCCGAAAGAACGGCGAGCTAGCCTGCGATCCCTGCGCAGGAGTACGGCAAATATTATTAAGAAGAACCTATTCGAACCAAACCGTGGTGCAGGCGGTGACAAGGTAGCTGAGCCCGCCCCGCAGAGCAAGCAAAACGCTGAGGAATTTGTTCTGTTAGGGACGATGATCACGAGTGGGGGCCGCAAGGCCATTATACGGGTCTTACCAACTGTCGGTAGTGGTGTGGGCCGAGGCAAGCGCCCCCGGGTTAGCAGAAAAAGAAATCAGCCGGGAGAGGTACGACGTATCTCCTTAGGGGACCCCGTGGGGGAATACCAGTTAGCTGAAATTCAACCTTACAAAGTCATATTAAAGAAAGGACCCGAACAAGTTGAACTCGTTTTGGATTTTATCAACAGGCCTCGGAAGATCGACAAGCCAAAAAGCGTAAAGCCAGGGCCAAAGAAAAGAGCTTCACGCCTTAAGAAGAAAAACTCGCGCCGAAGGCCAAGCAAAGAGTGATCCTGTGCAAGGGTGAACTCTTCAGACGGGATTGCGACTGGCCCAAGATGAAATCAAAGAAAGACCACCACAAGCTGATACGGAACGGTTTATTCTGCCTTTTCTCAGGAAATGCTCTGTTCTTGCTCTTGCTCATAACCCGACTAGGGGTCGCAGCTGAACCTCAAGAAAAAAAATCCTACGGACCCAAGGATCTGGGTTTGGCCACGAGCCTCAATAAAAAGGCCCAAGAGTACTATAAGCGAGGAAAGTATTCTGCGGCCGAACCTCTCTTGAAAAAAGCGTTGGCCATCCGGAAGGCGGTCTTTGGAACTGAGCACGAGGAAGTGGTCCCGAGTCTCTATAATCTGGCAATGCTCTACTATGCTCAGGGCAAGTATGCACAGGCCGAGTCGCTCCACAAGCGGGTCCTCGCCATTGATGAGAAGGCGCTAGGCCAGGACGACCCTGATATCGCTACGGACCTCAGCAATTTAGCGTCGCTCTATCACGCCCAGGAAAGATACGATGAGGCGGAGCCACTCCACAAGCGAGCGCTGGCGATCTTGGAAAAAGCCCTGGGACCCAACCACCCACATGTGGCGACGAGTCTCAACAATCTGGCTATGCTTTACCTCGCGCGGGAAGAGTACAGTGAAGTAGAATCTCTTTTGCAACAGGCACTGAAGATCGATGAGAGGGCCCTGGGAAAGAACCATCCCGATGTGGCTAGGGACTTGAATAACCTTGCGGAGCTTTATCGTGATCAAGAAAGGTATGAGAAGGCGGAGCCGCTTCAGCAGCGAGCCTTGGCCATCGACGAAAAGGCCCTGGGGCGCGACCATCCTCATGTAGCTACGGACCTCAACAACCTGGCGTTGCTCTACCAGGCCCGGGGCAAGTATGCCAAAGCAGAGCCACTCTACCAACGCTCGCTGGTGATTGTGGAGAGATCCCTGGGTCCGGAGCACCCCTATTTGGCTACGGGTTTGAAGAACTATGCGGATCTTCTGCGGCTAACCAAACGGGAGACTGAGGCAAAGAAAAAGGAGGCTCGGGCCGAAGCCATCCGGGCTACCCACGCAGAAAGGCATCGCCAAAAGTGAAGTGACGTAGCCCTAAACATAGACCTTGATGGAAACTTAACCTGGATGTTCCGGTCATAGCGGCGGCGCCCGTTTCGAAAAGGCGTTGAATTCACCCGGTTCCTCTACAGACAAGCGCAAAACTTGTGTTATCATAGAGGAGAAAGTCATTACGTCGTCACAGGGGATTCATGCATCTCACCAGACGTTTTACCTTTGATGCTGCCCATCGAATCGTTGGGCATCCAGGCAAGTGCTCTTACCTTCATGGCCACACCTATCACTTGGAAGTCACCGTGGGTGCCACGCGACTGAACTCCCTAGGGATGGTCATTGACTTCGATGACCTGCGGACGCTTGTCCGCAAGGCGGTCTTGGATCGGTGGGACCATGCGACACTCCTCGCTGAGACGGATCCGTTGGTTTCCGCCATTGCAGGAGTGCAAGCGGATCGGCCAGAGAAGGTGGTGTGTTTCAAGCATAACCCGACAGCAGAGATTTTAACTCGCCAGGCCTGGGAAGCCATCCGTCAAGTTTTGCCGGCGAACTTGCAACTTTTTCGGGTCAAGATTGAAGAGACTCCGCAGTGCTCCAGCGAGTTGATCCCAGAGAACGAGTGACCAACCAGCGTGGTAGAATCGCCGAGTGTTTTTTCTCCATCCAAGGAGAAGGGATCACCGCCGGAGTCCCTACCGTCTTTATCCGCCTCCAGGGTTGCTCGGTAGGTTGCACGTGGTGCGACACGAAATTCTCGTGGGACCCGAGTGGGGGACGGGAAGTGACGCTGGATGGCCTGGTGGAAGAGGCCTCGGCTTTCCCTTGCAGGCGGGTTGTGATCACAGGTGGTGAGCCGCTGGAGTCCCCGCTCTTTCCTTCCCTCGTGGGGGCCCTCAAGGCTCGAGGCTTTACCATCGAAGTGGAGACTTCAGGCACGCTGACGCCCACCGTCGAAGTGGATCAGTGGAACGTCTCGGTGAAACTCTCGGAGTCAGGGGTTCCCGATACGAAGCGCATTAACCCACAAGCCATAAAAAAATTTCTCCGTCTCCGGGCGTGGTGGAAATTTGTCGTGTCGGGCCGCTCCGATGTGCTGGAAGTCCTTCAGCTCGCCGAGCGATTTACCCTCCCACGTGAGCGTATCCTATTAATGCCTGAGGGAGTTCACCGTGAGGATGTCCTGGAACGCTCGCTTTGGGTGGTGGATGAATGCAAACGATACGGTTACCGTTATTCTCCACGATTGCACATCCTGCTCTGGGGTGCACGAAGGGGAGTCTGATGAAGAAGGCAGTGATATTGCTTTCAGGGGGGCTTGATTCTGCCACAACCCTTGCCATTGCGAAAAAAGATAGCTATGCCTGCCATGCACTTTCCTTCAACTACGGACAGCGCCACTTCCGAGAACTCGAATCGGCAAAGAAGGTAGCCATCTCCCTTGGGGTCGTGGAGCATCTTGTCCTGACCCTTGATCTCGGTCTCATTGGGGGTTCGGCCCTAACAGCCAATATCCCGGTTCCCAAAGGACGAACTTCCGAGGAGATCGGTTCGGGGATCCCGGTTACGTACGTCCCGGCCCGGAACACCATCTTTCTCGCCCACGCCTTGGGCTGGGCGGAAGTGCTCGGTGCCGATGACCTGTTTTTCGGTGCCAACGTCTACGACTATTCCGGTTATCCCGACTGCCGTCGCGAATATGTTGATGCCTTTGAGCGGATGGCAAGTCTCGCAACCAAGGCAGGAGTGGAAGGGCAGAGCCACTTTAAGGTCCACACGCCTCTGATTCAGATGACCAAGGCGGAAATTATCAGGCAAGGGAACGCCCTGGGTGTTGACTTCGGTTTGACCTGGTCTTGCTACGAGGCCACAACTGAGGGTAACCCCTGCGGTCGCTGTGATTCCTGTCTGCTCAGGAAAAAAGGGTTCGCCGAGGCCGGTTTGAAAGATCCGCTTCTGCAGGTGGACTGAAGGGTGTCAAAGGTTTAGGAGCCGGATGTTTTAACCTAACCGCAGATTCACGCCGATTATCGCAGATTTTTTTCTGGCCAATCTGGCCAGAAATCAATTCTCTTTGTCTCTGATTATCTGCGTCCGTCTGCGTATATCTGCGGTTAATGGCTTTTGATGCTTTGCGCCTTAACCGCAAATTCAAGGGAAAAATTCAAATATGTTTGGCTAGCTATTTCTTATCCGGCTTTTTTAGTGTTACCCGCTGTCCTTCCCTGATCTTCCCGGTAGCGTAGTGTTCGCCTTGAAGGGCCCGTTGGGCATCCTCTATGTCCTCCTGACGCCAGCTCCCCAGGTTGATGCCGAACCAGGGGCTCTTGAGCTTGAGCTCAGGGAGTCCCAGCTCCTCCCAGATGGACTGGGCCTTCTCCATAAATGGCCTTTGGGGAAGGGAGGTAGGAGGGTAAGCCCACTTGCATGTGGCGTCGATCAGGATGGCCGAGCTCTTCATGGAAGCCACATCTCTGCGGGAATCAGGCGGGGCGATGGAAAAATCCAGCCCAAGGGATAAGGCGGTCTCTCGGATCTCGATGTCGCGATAGGGCTGCATCCGGTAGGACATGGCCCAATTGACTGCTTCGGCGTCGCGCGGGTCCACGTCTTCGTCCACAGCTATAAGGATCTTCGGTGCGGCCCTGGGCATTTCGGCAACCACGTGTAACGCCTCCATTGGTTTGAGAGTCTTTTCTTTCTTGTTCATCCTGATGACGCAAACCCCGTGACTGCCCGCAGCATCAGGTAGTGCCACTTCGAGAATGCCTTTTATTTTATGCTCCACGGTGAGGAGCTTGGTGATGACGCTCTCCAGGCCTATGCCCCGGAGCACACTCGATTCACTGGGTGGAAACTGGCTAAGAAAGGCTTGAAAGATGGGTGTTCGTCTGTGGGTAATACAGGTGACGTTCATGAACTTGTCCGGTTCACGGTGGGCCATATATCCCGTAAACTCACCAAAGCAACCCTCGGGTTCGAGCTGATCCGTGGGGATAATCCCTTCGATCACAATTTCGCTATTGGCCGGGACGAGCAAGTCAACGGTTTTACAACGCACCAGCTCGACTGGGGCCCCTGCGATACCTCCCGCCACGGTGTACTCCGGTACGGTGAGCCGAGAGGTAGAGCAATACGAGAGATTCGGCGTGCAGCCAATCACTATGGCGGCCTCGAGGGGTTTTCCCATGGATTGTGCTTTGTTCCAATGCTTGCTCACGTCTTGGTAGGGAAACGCAAATAAACCGATGCGTGTGGGGCTCTTTATCTGACCGCGGTAGGTGCCAAAGTTGGTGTCGCCCGTTTCGGGATCATTGGTTACCCAGTGGCCAGAACTAAGGAACGGAGCGGAATCGTAACCTGGCGTGGAGATGGGGACAGGAAGCATGCCGACACCGCCGACCTCATTTAAGGCCTGACCTTCGTAGACCACCTCCTGACAGGGGGCCGAGGAAATGACCTGGGGCGGAATGGGGTGAGACAGGGCTTCTGTCCACTTGCCAGCAATTTCCTCTGCCGAATTCACGCCCATCCCAAGGGCGTAGACGGACCGGTTAGGGGCCATCACCGCCAGGGCCACCGGCATGTCGTAGGTCTTGCCCAAAACGTCAGTGACTTTTTCGAATAGCCATCCTTTCCTTTGATCTTCTTGCAGCCCACGGAACTGCAATCGGACCAGGGGGTGCATTTCTGAGTCCTTGTTGATGGGGGTTGCGATACGGTTCAAGTACCCTCGGGATTCAAGGGTGTCCAGCCAGCTCCTGAGATCACGATAGTAAGTCATATCACCTCTCAAAGGGGATTTAACGGTTCTGTGGTCCGAAGGGATTTCTCTCTTCTCGCATGGGACCATAACTAACCGGGAGTAAGTCTGTCAAGGTGCGCTGGGAGGTAGTGCAACAGGAGCTACCGTTCCTTCGCTGCAGTGGCCCCTCGGCGGGAAGCCTTAGCTGCTCGCTGCGGGCCGCCTCGAAACTCGCTGTGCTCAAACAGTCGATGCTGCTTTTTCCTCAGTTTCGCAGAGGCTTCCAACGTCTCGGAACCAAACTTCCACTCAGGCGCGCCAGCTCCCTTCGCATCAGGCATGGGCTGAGGAGGCTTCCTGAGCGGAGCATGGACGGAGCAGCGGGATACCCACCGAGGTCGGCGCCGCATGAATGCCGGAGTCCGCCCACGGCTAATCTGAGATCCGGAAGGTTCGTGCGAGCGCAGGCCCGGTGGGTCGCTGCGGGAGTCCCATGGAGCGAAGGAAGTCGCCGAAGCCCAAAGTGACGGGAATGGAGAAGGTGCTAACTTCATCTCCCTCAGTCCGACACGGTCGAGTAGACAACATGCACTACACAATTTGACTTCGAGCCAAACTTCTCTTGACAGTGCCCCTGTTTAAATATTAGAGCTACTTAAAAGAATTTTACTGACAGAGAGGGGTTGCTCATGGACGCAAGGGGAAATATTGAAGGAATTCTTGTCCCGATGGCCACGGCCTTTAATGACGATGGCAGTATCGATGAGGCGGGGACGGATGCCCTGATCGATTTTAACTTGGCTTCAGGTGTCCAGGGTTTCTTCGCCTTGGGGACCCATGGCCAAGGGATGGTTATGGAGATTGACGAGCGAAAACGACTCGGGGAGCGGCTGGTGAAGCGTGTGAGAGGGAGGGTACCCATCGTCCTTCAAGTGGGCACGGCCAACACCTATTCCTCCATCGAGCTGGCGCGCCATGGTGCCGGGCTTGGGGTGGATGCCCTGGCGCTCATTACTCCCTATTACTATCCTCACAACGACTATGAGGTGATCGCCCATTACAAAAAAGTTGCCGCAGCTGTGCCCGGTGTTCCCCTGTTCATTTATGACAACACGGAAACGACGCGGGTTCATATCACGCCGGAAAAGGCCCTGAAGATTCAGGAAGCCATCTCTCCCAAGTCCTCCCTGGCCGGTATCAAAGTATCGTTCCTAACCTTCGATGCCCTCTTGGGATATCTCTTCAAGCTCCCATCTTCCATCGGCGTATTTCCGGGTTCCATCTTATCGCTCTTCTCCGGTTATGCCCTTGGAGCCCGAGGGGCCATTCATCCGCCGACGACTCCCTTTCCCGACCTGTGCGTAAAAATGTGGCGTGCCCTAAAAGAGGGCCGGAATGAGGATGCCAGGAAGGTCCACGATCAAATCGCTGCAATTTTGCAGGTCATGGGGCGATACCTAGGTGCCCATGGACGCAGAACCTTTTGTGAGGTTATGCGCCTTAGGGGTCTTCCCGTTAAACGCTTTCCCCGGTGGGAGTGTTTGCCGTTCACTGACCAGGAGAGAGAGGAGTTAAAAAACGGGCTGGCTGAGACTGGCGTCACTCTGGCTCTTCCCTAATCCACGTCTTTGCTCGGAATGAGGGAATGGAGCGACTTAGAATGAATCCTGTCCTTCGAATCTTAAGAATCGGTCAATTAATGAGGGAGGTAAAACATGGGACTTGAAAAAGAATCTTCAATGCTAGACCAAGTTCAGAAATTTAGCCGCGAGCAGGCTCAGGCTTACACCGCAGAGATCTGTGAAAAGATGCGTGCACGGTGGAAAGAAAAAGTTTTTGACGGCCCCTTCATGCGTGATTTGAGAGCAGGGAAACTTCCCAAAAAAACACTCCAGCTCTTTTGGCAGCACTATTATAGTTACCCAGTGGAAATAAACAATTTTCATCTCATCATTTACCAAAGGCACATGGGATTTTTCACCCGTCATCCGGAGCTGCTGGCCTCTTACGTTGGTAAAATCAGTGATGAGCTCGTGCATCCGAAGATACCAGGGCATATCCAGATATTGCTCGAACAGGGCATGACATTTGGCCTAACCCGGGAAGAGATGGTCAACTGCCAAGTCTATCCTGAGTGCCGTGCCCTTACGGAGTTTGCCAGAGGACTCGTATACGAAGGTACCATGATCGAGTGGTGGGCCCGTTCCCTCAACGAGGAGATGTTCGGTCACTGGTCGAAACAATGGCGTGAGGCCCTGCTAAACAAATACCAATACAAAGATGCCGATCTCCACTATTTTCAGGTTCATGAAGAGGCTGACCTCCATGAGCATGAAGACGGATTGATGGCTCATGGCGAGGTGGCCCAACTCGTGTTTCAGACGATGCTACAAGATGGCCTTGTGTGGACGCGTCCTGGGTGGACCCCTGAGTACTCCTGTCTCACCAATGCTGACTTTGTTGGCCTATTTCATGATGGGATTTATAAGCATGCCCAGGAGTTGGGCCACTTCTAAGAGCACGAAGCGTCCTCAGTACTGAGTAACGAGTGCTGAGGACTGAGCAACGGGAATCGAGGATAGAAGATTGAAGATCGAGGATCGGTAGTCCTGTAGTCTGTCGTCCGCCGTCGCTTAGCTCCTTGCCCTTAACACTCAACACTCTCTTCGCTGCTTATTGCCAACTTCAGCCTGAGGCTGATCCGCCTCCGGCTGAGCTTTTAACCACTGCTCGCTTCTCTTGGCGCTCTGCGCCTTGCGCTTGGCCATTTGCTCAGTACTCATCACTCAGGACTCAGTACTATTTTACGGTATACTCCAGAAAACATTGCCAGTGTCGTCAAAGAGGACGACTAGGGACTCGGCAGGTTTTCCTGCCTTTTGAACGTCAGTCGTTCGTTCTTTGAGCCATTGGTTGTAAGGAACCGTGGCGCGCGGCTTTCCATCCTTGTCGTAATAACCCTTGCTGGGTCCATCACCGTAGGTGATCACTCTACCTTGTATCCTGCGGCTCGCGTGACCGTAGAGTTTCCCCAGCGATACACTAGGCTTACCGTTCTTGTTGAGCAAGACCAGGAAGGGATTGCCGTTGGGAGCGACCCCCAGCCTGCCTCGTTCCGCTCCGTTAGGGCCACGGAGGATAAAATTTTCAGCTTCAATTTTTTTGGCAATCTTGTTAGGTTGGGCTTGACCCATCATAAAAACGGCAGCTATTCCCATCACTACCAAAACCACGGCATGCTTTAGGTTGCGGTTCTGCCGCTCCAACCGGATTAACCTTTGCTCCAAGGAATCTGTCATGTGTTGATTCATTGAATTGTCCCCCACTGTATTTCCGCAGGCGCTTATCAGCTCATATGCTAATTCTATCATACCGTGGGATCGTACCCTAACAGGGTGTATGTGTCATTTGTTTTCCTTAAATTGCGATGTCTGGATCGTTAAGGGGTAGGATCCAATGGCTCACGGGTCGCGGTGGCTGTTTCCACAACGTTGAATCGATTAGGACGATAAATTAGAATGAGGAATCATCAGGAGACAAAACTTTTGGTTTTTCTAGAGAGTGAAATGACAGTAAACGTCGGTGAAAAATCCTACCAGTGTCAGACGGGCGACAGGTTCGTCATTCCAGGTAACGTAGAGCACTCAGGTGTCGTTGGGCCTAAGGGTTGCGTCTTCTTATGGTCAGAGAGGCTTTAAGATTCATCAACGGAATCAGCCGGTGGGTGTAAGTTTGGAAAAAGTGAGGTCTCGAAACCCGGGCCCGATAGCGAATTCGTGACTCTGTATCTGAACCAACCAATGCCATGAAATGTCCAGCCTGCGGCACCATGAATCCTGACGCAGCATTGCGCTGCATCTGCGGTTACAATCTGACCTGGACAAAGCCTATGTATCGTTCCTTCACCAACATGGGTGTCCAGGAGTTTTTCTATAACAGCTGTAGAACCTACGCTGTGGCTTGGCCCACGTTTCTGCTTCTTTTTGCTATCTACGCTTTTTTGGATCAGGGGCTTGAACTGGGTGCGGGCTTGCTCCCGGAGGCTGCAAGTTTGGTTATCCGTTTTTTGACCTTGACTCTCACAACCGTGGCCATAACCGTTGCCGCCCACAGGGCGTCTGAGTGGGAGGTCATTGACGTCGTGGAAAGTTATTTGATTTCCCTTAGGTTGTTGGGACCCTATGTTTGGACATGGGCACTCTATTCCCTCATTGTCTTGGGTGGCCTCATCCTTTTTATCATCCCAGGAATGATATGGGGTGTGCTATACATCCTAGCTCCCTATGCGGTGATTATTGAAGGTTTGAGCGGCAGGGCCGCACTTTCGGCGAGCAGGGCCCTCACGGAAGGTAAAAATATTTTCATTTATGTTTTTGGATTTGGAGTGTTATTTTTCCTGGTCATTTCGGCCCCGCTTTTATTGATCACCTTGCTCGTGGGGGTCATGTTGGGCGATCCAATGATTGGATTCGTAGCACCGAAACCAGAGTGGGCGAAGGCCATTGAGTTGCTCGGTCAGATCACCCATGAAACGCTTTTTATAATCTTCAATGTGCTTTTGTATAAGAGTTTGCGGAAAGTTCAAGGGCTGAGTGAAGCGGCGTAGTGAGATATTTTGGTGGCACTAAGATTGGTGCGCAGCGGCAGTTTAGTCACGATTTTGGCCCATGGGCCCGCCCCTAAGGATAGATCTTGCCAGGCCGTTGAAAAAGGTTCATCTGCCACCGGCCTGCGAACAAGGTTTTTCCACACCCTGTTGCGGCTGAGTGGGTTAGAGGTGGAAAAACTCGATGACGTTTCCTGCTGACATCTTGTATGCATCCTCTTCCGGGATGCCGGCGAAGTTCCGCTCCAGGATGTCCTTTGAGTTTGGCCAGTCCGACTCCTGGTGAGGAAAGTCGGAACCCCAGATGAGGTGGTCAACACCCATATGGTGCCGCATCTCTACGCCAACCCGGTCGTATTGAAAACCCCACCAGCAGTGCTCACGGATGATTTCGCTGAGTGGGCGGCTTAGTGGCTTGAAGCCGAGCAGGCGCTCTGCCCAATGGTGATGGCGATCGTAGCGTACGTCTGCCATCTGCAGAAAGAACGGGATCCATCCGATCTGGTTCTCGGCCAACAATACACGTAATTTCGGGAATCGGTCGAACACCCCGCTCAGGGCGAGTTGGGCAGCGGGGATGGCACCGCATCCACGCGCGGGCCCGAACCTGGAGACCTGCTCCACGAGTCCAGCACGGCCCAGTAGCGCTCTTACCTCTGGTGATTCCTGGGGATAGTCGAGCATCGGTTCTGCACGGTCACCAGGCCTATCCAGGTCAACGTGAATGGTCACCGGCATGTTCATATCAATTGCCGTAGCCCAAAACTTGTCGTACTCAGGGGTCGGGTATGGATACTTACTCGAGTAGCCGGTGATGAGAACACCCTTTAGCCCCATTTTGGCACAGTGCTCCATTTCATGGATGGCATCGTCTGCATTTGTCCATGGCAAGATCCCCATGCCAATGAGGCGGTCGCGGGCCACTGCGCAGTACTCCTCTGCAAGCCAGTCGTTATAACCCCGGACCACTGCCTTGAACGCATCGTCGTCTTTAATTTGGCGCCACATCTTGGGACCTGCCTGCTGACAGGGGAAGAGTACCTCCCCCGAGATACCGTCTCTGTCTTGTTCCTGTAACCGCTGTTGTGGAGAGCCCGTGCCTGGAGTTTCCTCATAGGTTTGTCCAAAGGGTTGCCAGCCCTCTCGTCCTTTCCCACCATATAGGTCTGCAGCCACCTGTCGAGGTGGCTTTCCCTCGATCACCCAGCCGTCACCACCGTTGGGGAGACGGACCACCCGCGGTGCCCGGTCACGATGCTTCGCTGCCACCCGATGAACCCACCATTTGGAGTCCACCTCAAGGTGGGAATCGCCAGAGAGGTATTTGTTAGTTTTCTGCATAAGGACCTCCGTGCTTGGAGAATGGAAGGGTCTGTCCAGCGGGGATCCACCTGAGACCCCAGCGGTAGTGACAAATGAATAAGTCTACCCCGTACCACAGAACACCCCAGCCGCCCTGTGAAATAATGGATCGATACTCCACGGGGACCGTGCCCCAAAGCCACGTACGTAAGCCCGTGGTACGGGGCCTACAGTCCATACAAAGCTTGCGCATTGGCCGACAGGAGCTTTTCTCTGACCCTGAGCGGGATATCTTCTCTGTCCATGATTGCTTTAACCATATTTTCGTCACGAAATGAATCGGCGTGAGGATAGTCTGAGACCAGAACTAGAGTTACAGGCATCTGCCATGAAATTGTTGTAAGCCTTGAACAGCGCCGCCTCAAGCTTTAAATCGTCGGTTGTGGGGGTCAAAAAAATGACCCCACCCTTACCGTACAATTTTAGATAGGTCTTGCCATCGATGAACCAAACTGCATTGGCATCTCCGTATGCCGTATCGCGGTCGAATCCTAGTGGTAAAGGTCTCCTGGCGTAGGACTCTCTTGCCAGGAAACTAAACTTGGCAGGGGACTCTTCTACATGCCCATCGGCATCTATGACTGTCACATCTGGCTCCTCTCGCTATGAAACAGGTCTCTTTGGTTAGCTTTCCTGTCTTTTAGGGCACCCTATTGATCCGGTCAAGACCCATATGCTCCAAGTCTTGGCCTTGGGCCTCTCCTAAGTTCCTCCGTGGACACTTCATTTTGTATCCAATGATTCCATGCTGTGTCAAGGCTATAAGTGCCCTTCCACCGACTGACAAACAAGTTCTTTTTGAAGAGATGATGGGGTTTAAACCTTCCTCTTATAGAGGGAGTTTAAGATTGGTATTTTGCGGGTGGAAACAAATTTCGGAAGTAATAGCGCAATTTGGTACCTCTGGTTACCTTCCGAATATGGGAACTTCTCTTTAGATCGCATTGTTACAGCTGTGGCACCCCTTTTGCTCGGTTATAATGCTAATCCGCAATCCTTGCGAGGTTTCGTTGGGATTGATTGCTTTAGAATCAGGAGGAATGACGACTGTGACACATCGAACTATGATCTGGTTGGCTCTGGTTGGGATTTTGTTGCTATTGCCCCCCTCACCGATTCGGGCAGGGGAACCGACAGAGGATATCCGCGCTGCCATAGATAAGGGACTTGCCATCCTCAATGATGAAAGCCTGGGGATCAATGGGAAGAATGAGCATATGGAGCGGCTACGGGAAATCGTCCGCCCCTTATTTAATTTCAAGGAGATGGCCCGGCGTTCTTTGGGTCGGTACTGGCGTGACATGACCCCCGAAGACCGTACTGAATTCGTTACCGTCTTCGCGGACCTCCTGGAGATGACCTATGCAGAGAAGATCGATCTCTACAAGGGTGGAGAGGTGAGTTTCGTCCGCGAGGTAGTGGACGAAAACTATGCCCGTGTGGATTCGAAGGTTAGGGATAAGAAAGGGACGGATTATTCTGTCACCTACAAGCTGTTACGCGAGGATGGAGATTGGAAAATCTACGACGTCGTCGTAGAAAACGTCAGCCTCATCAATAACTACCGTGCTCAGTTTGGCCGAATCATCAGAAAGTCATCTTTCAAGGAGCTGGTTGAAAGAATTAGGCAAAAATCTGGATGAGATCTCCCCACTGACATCAACACAGACGAATCAGTCGCTAAAAACTTTACCGCAGATTTACGCAGACAAGAATTCCAAAGAGCAGAGCGCAAAACGCATGGCGCCCTTACGAATTCGGGACCACTGACTACCGACAACAGACTACAGAATTCAGCAAGACAGTAAGCAGTTGGCAGCAAGAGATTTCAGAGCTAAAAGCTGATCGCTAACAGTTCTTTTCACTCAACACATACTTTCCTACACCCTGCATCCAACCCCCTCCCCACTCAGTCCTCAGCACTCGTTACTCAGTACTGAGTCCGCTTTGCGCTATGCCCTTTGCGCTTAGCAGTTTAGGCTCAGTTATCTTTGCCGAGTATTTTGGGTTAAGATTAGGTCCGCTGTGGAATCCTCTCGGACTAATGATCCCGGTGCATTTCGATCATTCGAGCACGCTGGGTGGCAGAATGTCTGTAGACAGTACCATGAGTCCTTTGCGAACCTGACCTCTCAAGCCATCGAGCCTCTTTTGGCTGCCGTGAGGGCAGGTAAGGGAACGCGACTACTGGACGTGGCAACGGGACCGGGCTATGTGGCGGCGGCTGCTTCTCAGCGTGGCGCCAGTGTCATAGGCGTTGATTTCTCGGCAGCGATGGTGGCGGAGGCCAGCCGACAATATCCCGGTGTCGAGTTTCGTGAAGGCGATGCAGAGGCACTCCCCTTTCCTAATTGCACCTTCGATGCGGTGGTCATGAATTTTGGGCTGCTCCACTTGGCGAGTCCAGAACAGGCATTCATCGAGGCCCACCGAGTTCTGCGCACCTCAGGACAATTTGCCTTTACCGTTTGGTGCAAGCCGGAGGTGGCCGTTGGCTTTGGGATCGTTCTTGACGCGGTGCAAGCCCACGGTCAAATGAATGTCCCGCTCCCTCCAGGGCCCCCATTCTTTCGTTTCAGTGATTCGGGAGAATGCGTTCAAGCTTTGCTCAAGGCGGGTTTTGCGATGCCTGAGGTCGTGCATATACCACAGATATGGCGGTTACCTTCACCTGACGCACTATTCAACGCGATGCAAGGGGCTACGGTAAGAACCTCAGGAATGTTGCGAGCTCAGTCCGCTGAAGCGTTGGAGGCCATTGGCAAATCTATTCGTGAGGCAGCAGCGACTTACCAAAAAGGTGAAGGCATCGAGTTGCCCATGCCTGCAGTCCTGGCCTCGGCAAATAAAATATAGGATTTTCTCGACTTGAGTAGGAAATGGCTTCTCGTTCACAAGGGTGGTTAAAAAAAACCTGTTCACAGGCCGGCAATAGCAAAGAGCATGGCGCAAGGCGCAAAGAGTTGACAGATAAGACGACTACAGACAACGGACTAATGACTGCAGGACAATCGATCCACGATCTTCAATCTTCGATTCTGACTGCTCAGTACTCAGCACTCAGTCCTTTTCACTGATTTGCTGATCGCTGACGGCTGAAAGCTCTTAACGCTATGCCCTTTGCGCTATGCGCTTGGCGATTCAGCTTCAACGGTCTGTTCACTTTTTGACCACCTCACGCAGGAGGGCTCTCACCTTGCCCCTCATGCGCACGTATTTTTCTCTGTAATTCTCTTGGTATACACGGCCTTCTTTAGGGACTGAGAGAGGATTGACCTGGTCTCTTGGCACATCCAGCCTCCTGCTCGGATACCCGCTCGCTTGGGCCCAGGCGGTCTGGGCGTCACGTGAGAGGAGCCAATTGATATAGACCTTGGCCGCATTTGGGTGAGGCGCGCGGTTAATCAGTGCCACGCTCCCAAAGGCCGCCGTGAGGTAACTCCCTTCCTTGAATTGGTCGGCTCCCATCAATTCTACATGAACTCCCTTCGATGCAAGTTCTTTGGTGGCAAGCTCACTAGGGGAGATAACAATTGCATACCTTCCTCGAGTCACCCATTCCAAAAGCTGACGATCATTGCGCGAGAGGATCAGTTTCTGTTTAACAAATAGATCGCGGATAAATTCTCTGCCCAACGCTTTGTGCGCGTACCAATGGGTAACGGTCGCCAAACCTGGCCCCGGTCCAGTGGGGTCCCTCATGGCAATTTTGCCTGCCCACTTGGGATCCAACAGGTCTCTGAAGGAACGAATTTCCTCAGGCTTGACTAATTTTGGGTTAATAGCGACTGGAATCTTAACAGCGCTGGTGAATACCAGGTTGTATCTTTCTTTCGTATCAGCATAGTCTAACTTTCCCTTCAGCCACTTGGTGGAATCCAGTACCTCTGGCAATATGAGGGCAGGTCTGATGGGATCCAGTGCGCCTGCTGGCCGTAGGGTTGCCAGTATCGTAGTGGTACCCCCAATGTGAATATCCACTAGGAAGCGTTTAGCCCTGCGTTCCCTCAGTAATTTGGGAGAACCCCTGGAGCCGCTGCCACCAGTGAATTCTACAGCGATGTCCGGGTAGGACTTTTGAAATCCTTTGGTCAGTGCTTCACGAGCATTGGGGCCTGGTGGTCCCCACACCGCAACTTTCCCCTCCTTCTTAGCTTCGCTCAGCACCCTATCCCATTTCTGCTGCCAACCTTGCCTAGTCTGGCCAAGGGCTGATGGTAGCCAGGTGGTTGATAAAAACCCCAGAGTAAGCAGATATAAAACGCTAAAAGACAATATTGATTTCGTCTTTGTGACGGCCACCAAAATCTTCATCCTCCGTAAATTTCCATGAGGTTACTGGGGGGCGGGCCGGAGCCTGGCGATCTCCCTATTTGTACCCGATTGCCAACAGCGAGAGTAAAAACTAAATCCCATATTTGTCGGATTGATATTTTCAATTGACATGATTTATATCTTGATGATTTGAATGTCAAGGAGTGTTTATGTGAGGTCAATTGGTCTACGTTTAATCGATTTCTGGGCAGTGATTTTTAGTTAGCTAGAGAGAGGCCCTGGGTAGAAGTGATAAGGCGAAGAGATTTCCTAGCAGAAATGATGGGGTGGCAGCGAGGGTCAGATGCTCAATGTCACCCCATACTTGGATGGTCCATTCACGCTGGCTCGTCTTGCGGATTGCCCGTAGCTGTTATTTGGGACTAGGCGTAAAGGCGTTACGGTAATCGTCCCAAGACTTCTGCCCCGAGCGCCCAAAGACCCTTTCACGCAAGCCACCGGAATACTCCGCTGGGATGTAGTTGATCTTCTCGGTGTAGGAAGGTTTGAGTCGTAGTCCCTTCGCCCGAAGATCGTCGGCTTGCGCAATGTTCGCCAAGACATTCTCGATTTCCACATGGTCGGTCCACATGGACTTGTAGGCGATTTTTCCGTCCTTGTCGATCAGAAAGACCATGTTCGGCATCATTCCGTAGACGCGGTGCATGGTCCCTTCCAAGTCATCCACTAGGAGGGGATTTACAATTCCGTCTTGGGACCCACAATCGCGGGCGTACTGTAGTTTTTGCTCCCAGCTCTTGTGCGGCCCGTAGTTTTCTCCCGGGTGGGGTTCGCGTACGTAAATCGTAAGGAACTCGAAGCCCTTGTCGCGGTAGCGCTTGTAGAGCTGGTTGAGGGGCGAGACCTCGCCCACAAACGGCGGTCAGGTGATACTACCGAATTCCAGGAGCACGTGCTTCTTGCCACGGAACTGAGAGAGGCTAACGCGCTCTCCCTCGAGTGTGGCGAGCTCGAAGTCCGGCGCATCGTCTCCGGCGCGGAGACGCACCTTGAAGTCAACTGCCTTGCCGGTACCTTCCGAACGGGTGAAGGTGTCATAATTATAGGAATCGACCTGTCCAGCTGGTAATGCCATAGGAATCACCCTCCTCCATCATAAATTTTGGGCCATCTTATTCTGCACCAAAATATTAATCAATACCCAAGATGAACACCCAATTTAACCGCAGATTTTCGCCGATTGGGGAACACAAAGCGCATGGCGCTAGGCGCATTGCGTCCTTGCGAATTCGGGACCACTGACTACTGACCTCTGACCCGAATCCAGAGATTGAGGACCGGGAGTCTGTAGTCCGTTGTCCGTAGTCTGTTGTCTCTTTACTCTTCTCGCTCAGCACTCAGTACTCGTAACTCAGTACTGACTTGCGCTTAGCGCTTTGTGCGATAGTTCGGTTGCTGATTATTGTAGGATCGGGCTTAGTTGATAGAGATCTCGTACCGGTCCTGATGGAGTTCCTGGCTCGCTTTGATGATGACCTTGTGGTTTATCTCCCGCTCCAGAGATTCCAGGCTGGCGCTTGCCTCATCGTATAGAAAGTTGGCGATCTCGGGGTGAACCCTTACTGTAATTCTATTCCCGTCCTCGGTCTGCGTCATCTGCTTCTTGACCCCTCGAAGGATCTCGTAGGCCAGGGTGGCATTGGATTTAATTTGCCCTCGTCCTTCGCAATAGGGACATGCATTTAAGAGCTGGTTGCCCAGGCTTTCCCGGCTGCGCTGCCTGGTCATTTCCACGAGGCCCAGTTCGGATATTTGTAGAATGTTAATTTTGGCTTTGTCTTTCATTACCGCATCTCTCAGGGCCTCGTATACCTTCTTGCGGTTGGCAGGCTTCTCCATGTCTATAAAGTCGATAATGATGATGCCGCCGATGTTCCGGAGTCGGAGCTGTCGAACTATTTCACTGGTGGCTTCTAGGTTGGTTTTCAGAATCGTCTCTTCCTGATTCCTTTTACCCACGTAACGTCCGGTGTTGACATCGATGGCGTACAAAGCCTCCGTACGGTCTATAATGAGGTGTCCCCCTGACTTGAGCCAAACCTTGGGTTCCAGTGCTCGCTGGATTTTTTCTTCGATACCGAAATGGTCCATAATGGGTTCGGATTCGTTATAGAGCTTGATCCTGGACTTCAGGCGCGGCATGAAGTGCCCTACGAATTCGAGAATGCGGCGGTGATCCTTGGCCTGATCCACCATGACTTGTTGCGTCTCCGTGGTGACAAAATCACGGATCGTGCGAGAGACAAGATCCAGGTCCTGGTGAATGAGAGAAGGGGCAGGTGCGGGTTTAGCTTTTATGTGGATCCGCTGCCACAATTTGGTCAGAAACTGGAAGTCACTGCGGATCTCTCTTTTGCTCTTTCCTTCACAGGCGGTTCTTAAGATAAACCCCCCTTCATTTTTCTGGAGGAGCGATTGGATGATCTCCTTGAGTCGTTTTCGTTCCTTTTCGTCTTCAATCCTGTGCGAAACCCCCAGATGGCTCATGTTTGGCATGAAAACTAGGTGCCTTCCCGGTAGTGAGATGTGGCAAGTGACGCGAGCCCCCTTCACCCCTAGGGGTTCTTTGGACACCTGGACCAGGATTTCTTGTCCTGCGGAAAGCTGCCGTTCGATGGGAAGACGGCGGTGGGATGAACGGCTGGCCTGGTCAAAATGGATCTCATCATCGCTTTCGCCGAGGAGGGACGAAACGTCTCCAGGGCCAGTCGATAGGTCAGATGCGTGGAGGAAGGCCGCCTTTTCCAACCCAATGTCCACAAAGGCCGCCTGTATACCCGGAAGCACACGCGCAACTTTGCATTTATAGATGTCCCCCACGATGTCCCTTGCGCGTTTTCTTTCGATCATGAATTCGGCCAAGACGCCGTCTTCCACGATTGCGATTCGGGTCTCCTGTGGGAGGGAATTAATGTAAATATGATTCATTGTGAGCGAATTTTTTGGCTCGGTTTGATGGGATGTGGGGAAGATAGTGGGTCATTTATCAGTCAGCAGCGCAATTAGACCCGGCAGCACCTTAATAAATAGTCCAAAATGCTGGCAATATCAAGACTTTGCGCCAGTCAGCTTGTTGACAACAATCATGCTAATCGATATTTTAGACTTAGACAGCCACGAATATTGCAGCTGACTCGTCCATTGCCGAAAGGAACAAAAAGTGAGTTACGTCTCTCCAGGAGAGGGCAGCACCCTATTAAATACTAAGGTTTTAATGCTGAATCGGTCTTATCTACCGATCCACGTTACCTCGGTGCGTCGAGCCTTTTCTCTGCTTTATCAAGGATTGGCGCGGGTCGTGAACGAACAGTATCAAACCTTTGATTTTGCCAGTTGGAGCGACCTCTCTGTTTCGGTACATGACGAATGTGTCGGTCTGGTCAGTCGGGGCATAAGGGTGCCAAGGGTGATTCTCCTTGTGAGTTATGATCGAGTCCCGAAACGCCAGGTACGGTTTAGCCGGTTTAATATATACTCCAGGGACAACAACATGTGCCAGTACTGTGGGCGTAAATTCCCCCGCCAGGAGCTCAACCTAGACCATGTTATCCCCCGCTCCAAGGGGGGTACTTCCACATGGGAGAACGTGGTCTGCTCTTGCCAGTCCTGTAATCGACGGAAAGGTGGACGCACCCCTCAGGAGGCCAAGATCACCCTATTGCGTAAACCCTATAAGCCCAAGTGGACCCCCTTCATGCAGCAGACCTTTAGCCTGGCGCGTTACCAAGAATGGCTTCCCTTTGTCAGCATGGTCGATGCTTCCTACTGGAATGCTGAGCTTTTGGAAAACTAGTTTTACTTGGTAAAATTCAATATGTTGTGGTCCTTTGTTAGTAGTATCCCGTATATGGTAATTCCTTCTTGACACCCCCATTGGCTTGTGAAATAGTCGAATTGAAATTTACCCTAGTCTTATAGCGTCTTTTTCGGGACCGCACACGTTATCCCATGCGTCTTAGTCGCCTGGAATTAATAGGTTTTAAGTCCTTCATCAACCGGACTGTCCTCCAGTTCCCCCCGGAGATCTCGGCCATTGTGGGCCCCAATGGCTGCGGCAAATCAAACATCGTTGACGCCCTGCGTTGGGTCATGGGGGAGCAGAGCGCTCGCCACCTGCGTGGTCATCTCATGGAGGACGTGATCTTCAACGGCAATGAAACTCAGCCCGCAACAGGCATGGCCGAGGTTTCCTTGGTCTTTGACAATGAGGATGGGAGAGGCCCTGCGGAGTACAGCACCTTTAGTGAGATTGTGGTCACCCGCAAGCTCTTCCGTTCGGGTGAATCCGAATATTCCATCAACAAGATTCCATGCCGTCTCAAAGATATTATCGAGTTCTTTCTCGGCACAGGAGTAGGGAACAAGGCTTATTCCATTATGGAGCAGGGACGTGTGGAGGAGATGATCAATGCCAAGCCCGAGGAATTTCGGAGTCTGATTGAGGAAGCGGCGGGGACCAGCAAATACATCGGCCGGAAAGACGGTGCGGAACGAAAACTGGAGCGTACGCACCAGAACCTGCTCAGGCTAAACGATATTGTTCGGGAAATCGAGCGGCAGATCCGTAGTGTGGAACTACAGGCCAAAAAGGCGGAACGATATAATTCTATAAAGGGAACGCTTAAGGAGAAGGAGCTTGCTTGGGGGGCCCTGCAACGAAAGGGTTTAACCGAGGAGATCTCTGAGCATGAAGAAAAGTTACGTGCCGTAGAAGACCGCTCGGTACAATATCTTGTCTCCCTTCGCTCCCAAGAGGCAGAAACCGAGGAGACGAAAAGGGCGCTATTGGATGGAGAAAGGGAGATCGGTTCACTTCAGGAAAGCGTGTACCAGAGTAAAGTGCAGATTCACAGTGAGGAACAAAAGACTGAGTTCTTCAACAGGGACCAAACTGAGCTGATGCGTGCGACCGAACGGGCCCAGTTCGAGATCCAGGAAATGCAGACGAAGCTGCAACGACTCTCCGCAGAAATCGAAGGTCTGAAGAGGGTTGGAGAGGAGTTCGTTCAGCTTTCCCTCTTCGAAGGTTCTCAACTGACGGCGAAAGAGGAAGAGTTGGATCAGCTCCGGGTGAAAATGGACAGGGCTCGGTCAGAGTTGGAGCAAGAAAAAGGTCTTCTCCTGGAGGCATTGAACCTTGAGTCTCAATGGAAAAACGAGCAGCTGAGTAATGAAAGACAGCGTGAGGAAGTTGCAAGAGAACTGTCCAGGGCGCAAAACGAGCAAACCAACGTCCGTCTGTCTCTGGAGTCCTGGGCGCAAAAACAACTGGACCGGGGGGCGGTGTTAGAAGGCTGTGGTGAGAGGGCGAAAGGCATCCAAGCCGAGCTGACAGTAGCAACGAATAATCTCCAGGAGTGGGGGGGCGTCAAGGCAGGACACGAGAAGGAGTTTGAGAATTCAAAGGAACTATTGCTGGACGCCCGGTCGAAGCTCGCCTCGTTGGAGGCCCTGCAGAAAAACTATGAGGGGTATCATGAGGGAGTCCGCGCCATCATGTTCAGACAGCAGAAGGAAGCGGGGTTCGAGGGCATCCATGGCCTGGTGGCGGACGTCATTGAGGCACCAGAGACCGTCGAGAAGGCCCTGACGGCTGTGTTGGGAGACCGCTTGCAATACATCATTGTACAGAGTCATGAAGATGGTCTCGAGGCCATTGAGTACCTCAAGCGTGAATCCGCTGGACGGGGAAGTTTTATACCGCGCCGGTTATCATCCAAGGGGACGAAGTCTCTTCCTTTAGCGGAGCCGGAGGTCGTCTCTCCTCTACTGGGACTCATTTCTGTCAAGGATGGTTTTCGGGAGATCGCCGAATATCTCTTGGGGGATGTGATGGTGGTGCGGGATTTGAAGGCAGGCCTGAGTCTCTGGGGCCGAAACGGTTTCATGAATACCCTGGTGACCCCTGAGGGAGAGGTCATTGACCCCATGGGAGTCATCACGGGTGGAAGCTTGGATAACCTCCAAGGTAATTTCCTTTTTCAGAAACGACGCGTGAAAGAATTGGAGATTCAGGTGTCCGAACTCGAGACCCAGCTCAAGGATAAAGAGAACGATGTAGCAGCCATGGGGCAACAGATGGATCTGGCTGAGGCAAGAAAATCGGAACTCATTGAGGAGAGTCATCGCCTGGAGCTCGAGCGGGTTCAGTCGGAGCATGAACTTTGGCAGGCAGACCAAGAGGTGGCTCGTCTAGCAGAACGCCTGAAAAGCCTCGAGCACGAGCAAGCGGATTTGACCTCAAGCAGGCAGCGCCTGGATGAAAAAATCCGGGAGTGGGAAGAAAAAATCGAACGCCAACGCCAGGAACGCACAAGCAGAGAGCGTGAGCTGGAGGGAAAAGAAGAAGCCCTCTCCGGCATGGGTGAGGAACTCATACAGATTGGGTCCGAGGTTATGGAGTCGCGCGTCCGAACGGCCGCCCTGGGTGAAAAAAAGGAAAACACCAGGGTCAATTTAGAAAATCGCATCACGTTGCGGAACGATTTGTCTGAGCAGGTCCGGTCCATAGAATCGCAGGTAGCTAAGATGAAGCAGAAGAGGGCTAGGATCGAAGAGCAGATCTTGCTTGCTGAGGGGTCCTTGAAGGACGGCAAAACAGCACTTGAGGGAGTGGAACAAAAATTAGCACGGGAACGTGAGACCTATCGGGATCTTTCGCGTCGCTTGGCGGAGATGGACGAGTCCATGAAAGAGACCCGTGGGTTGGTTCAGGAGTCACAAGAGGAGAAAAACCAGCTCCAACTCCTCTTGTCAGAGAAGCGGTTGAGCCTCCAACATCTCGTAGACAACCTGCGGGAAAAATATGCTTCGGATCTATCCCAGGTCGCCATTCCCGCCGGCGGTCCCGATGAGGAAAACTTCCCGGACCGTTTACCGGATGAAATCGAGGAGCTTAAGGGCAGGATCGAGCGCATGGGAGACGTGAATCTCACAGCTATCGGCGAGCATGAAGACCTCAAATCCAGGTTCGAGTTTTTGAGCCATCAAAAGGAGGACCTAGAAAAGTCCGTGGCGGATCTTCAACGGACCATCGCAAAAATCAATCGCTTCTGCCGCCTCCGGTTTAAGGAAAGCTTTGACGAGATCAACCAGAGATTCCAGGTAATATTCACACGCCTGTTCCGAGGCGGGAAGGCACGGCTGGTGTTGACGGATGAAAACGATTATTTAAGGACCGGCGTGGATATTGTCGCTCAACCGCCAGGGAAGAGGTTGCAGTCCATTACATTACTCTCGGGAGGAGAGAAGGCGCTCACGGCCATAAGCCTCCTTTTCAGTATCTTCCTAACGAAGCCGAGTCCCTTTTGCTTCCTCGACGAGGTGGATGCGTCGCTGGACGATGCCAATGTGGAGCGCTTTCTCGAGATGGTGAAAGAAATGAGCCAGACCTCTCAATTTGTCATCATAACGCACAACAAAAGGACCATGCAGGCAGCCGACGTGCTGTACGGAATCACCATGGCGGATCCGGGGGTCTCTAAAGTCGTCTCTGTCCAGATGAACTGACGAATTGCTTGCGCGCCGCCGCTCCACCTTAACCATGCTTGGGGTCGAACAGGAAAAGAGATTTAACCGCAGATTCACGCCATTATCTGCGTCCATCTGCGTAAATCTGCGGTTAGTGTAATTTCTCTGAACTTGGCGTGCTTTGCGCGAGTCGTCATTTATACGTTTCCTCAAATGCAAACTGTTTAATGGATCATGAAGGGTACGGAGAGTTCGGGATTTTTCCAACGCTTGAGGCAGGGCCTTGCGCGCACCCGCAGGGGGTGGGCGCAGAAACTGGAGACCCTTTTCCAAGGGCATACGGGTCATGAAGAGGTCATTGAAGGTTTAGAGGAAATCCTGATTACAGCCGATGTGGGAATGAAGGCGACCCAGAGGCTCCTGAAGGCCCTGAGGTGCCAGCCATCTACAGATTGGAACAGTTCAGAAGGGGTTTCCGCCTGTTTGCAAAATGAAATTGTCCGAATCCTGACTGAACCCTCCGATGGGGTCAAAGGACCACCCCGGTATTCGGTGAAACCCTGGGTGGTCCTGTTCGTTGGGGTTAACGGCGTAGGAAAAACCACCACCATCGGCAAGCTTGCTGAGCAGCATCGGAGGGATAATAAAAAGGTACTTCTGGTGGCAGCCGATACCTTCCGTGCGGGCGCCATCCAACAATTGGAAGTTTGGGGAGATCGGGTGGGTGCCCAGGTAATCAAGCACCAACCGGGTCAGGATCCATCAGGGGTTGTCTTTGATGCCATCCGTTCGGCCCAAAAAAACCAAACTGACATCGCCCTCATAGATACAGCGGGTCGGCTGCATACCAAAGTGCCGCTGCTCGAAGAGCTCAAAAAAATGCAGCGGGTCCTGGGCAGAGAACTCTCCGGCTCCCCTCATGAGACCCTCCTGGTTCTGGACGCCACAACGGGTCAAAATGCGTTGCAACAGGCAAAGGTCTTTAAGGAGTACCTGGGAGTCACCGGCATTGTGCTCACTAAATTGGACGGAACGGCCAAGGGAGGAGTTGTCATCGGGATCCAGGAGGAGCTCAAAATACCAGTTGAGTATATCGGAGTTGGAGAAACACCAGAGGATTTGCAACCCTTCGATGCCAACCGCTTTGCCCAGGCCCTGTTCGCATAGCCGATGGGGCAGGAGCCATTTTTTACCTGTTTGGAACCCTTGACAATGGGATTAGCCAAAATTAAACTAAATTGTTAAGATTTCAGGGGTATCGGTCTCTGGAAGTGGATAATCTTGAACAGCTAGAAGCAAAGATTGAGCAGCTACTGGAGAGGCACGAGACGGTCAAGAGAGAGAAGGAGGAGGCGGAGATGCGGTTACAGCAGAAAGAAACAGAATCTCATCACCTAAGGGGACAGCTTCGCCAGTACGAGCGGGAGAGAAGCGAAATTCGCCAGGGATTGGAAAAAATTTTAGGCCATTTCGAACGTCTGGTGCTTCCGTAGAAGACGAGGAGGTTTTTATGAAGAAAGCAGTGGATGTGGAAATCATGGGGCAAAAGTTGGTGCTCCGCAGCGATGAAGAAGAGGGTTATGTGCGGACGGTCGCTGGTTATGTGGACAACAAGATGCAAGAAGTGATCAAAGGAACCCAATCGGTAGGTAAGGGAAACGTGGCCGTGTTGGCCGCGCTGAATATTGCAGATGATTATCATCGATTAAAGGAGAGATATGATGAGATGCTAGACCGAATGGATCGTTGGTCCAAAAGGCTGGCAATCACTTTAACCAAGGAGGGTTAGCAAGGTGATTCCATTCCCCTGCGGTGTTTGTGATCGATGGAGAAAGCTTAGAATCAACGAAGAAATATAAATGGAAGCTGTCCCTTACCGTGGCAGTCAAGCCCTCCACTTGTGGGGAAGGCTCAAGCGGTAACATGGCGTCCACCTTGTTGTCGAGGTTCAAGTTGGCCCATTGACACGGCACAAGCGGGGGAAACCAAAACCATAGGTTTGGGTGGATGAATGAGAGGTTTGGCGAATTAGACGGAAGGATGACTTTCATCATTTTTTTTGATCTACATGCTTTTGAGGCATTACTGGCAATGGACCCTAACGGGTTTAATGATTTACACCAGGTTTTTCCCTGTGTGGGGACGGCACGTGGAGGCGGGTTTTTTCTCCGACAGAAGGAGAGGGGAAGGCCAGGTTCCGATACACATGGGTTCAGCGTAATTAAATTAAGTAGGACCAGTCACCTCCCACTATAGCCATTTCACCTACCCTCTCCTTGAGGACTCGCCGACACTGAGGTCCCCATGAGTGATACAAAGCAAAGTCTGAGGGTGAGGGCCCGTCTCCATAGAGAGGCCTTTTCAAGCTCCGAGCTTCTCCATGGGAACAGAGCCATAGCAGGTAGAGTGCTATGTCTCCCCGTCTATCTGCGTTCGAAGTCTGTAGCCCTCTACAGTCCCGTCGGAAACGAAGTCGACACGAGACAGATCTGTGATCATGCCTTGGGTCAAGGGAAAAGAGTGTTCTACCCGAAATTGAGTGGGGGAGAATCTCGCTTGGCTCAGGTGGAATCCTGTAAGGACTTACAGCCCGGGCCACAGGGGATTCGGGAGCCTGTGGGTGCGAATTGGTTGACAGCCAAAGATCATGACGGGTTGGTGTTGTTTATTCCTGGTCTCGCATTTGACTTGCAGGGGAATCGTTTGGGTCGGGGTCGAGGTTGGTACGACCGGGTCCTTGTGGGTCTTGGCACAGCGGTTAGGCGTGTGGCCCTGGCCTACGAATTCCAGATCATGGAAGGGTTACCCGTGGAGGAATGGGATCAGAAAGTTCATCAAATTATCACCGAAAAGAGAATCATCGATTGTGGGAATTTAGCGTCCCAGTCAGGTTATGTCTGTTAAATTTATCCCTTAGGGAAGAAGGGGGGTGATTGGTTATGGAAAATATGAATTTGTTGTTTGGCGGCTCAGGGGTTTTCCTGGGCGCATTGTTGACTCTATGCATTTTCTGGATTCGGAGGAAGCAGCGCCAGGATCAGGTGGAGCTGGCGAAAAGCACTGCAACTCGCATCATTGACGAGGCAAAAAAGGAGGCCTCTGCCATTAAGAGAGAGGGGGAGATCCAGGCTAAGGACGGAGTCTTAACGGCGAGGGTCGATTTCGAGAAGGAGGTTCGGGAGACCCGTAAGGAACTGCAGGCGCTGGAGAAAAGGCTGGCCCAGGGGGAGGAAGGGTTGAAAAAGCGAACGGATGCGGTGGAGAAGCGAGAGTCTGAAATGGGTAAACGGGAGAGTTCCATTCAAGGGAGAGAAAAGACTGTCGGAGAAAGGGAGGCTGAATCAAAACGTCTCATCAATGAAGCGAGAAACCAATTG
>SMUX01238549.1_pt1 | contig 35114 bp, 35 predicted proteins | sample 2456431 | NCBI WGS metagenome assembly SMUX01 (sample SAMN11095930, study PRJNA526329) | marine sediment metagenome | biome: Marine sediment; feature: Surficial sediment; material: Deep marine sediment; isolation source: Hadal surficial sediment | place: Pacific Ocean | collected 2014-11 | depth... | reverse complement strand
GGTTCGTTTTCAAACGCGGATTTAGTATCAAATTATGAGGGCTATCGTTTTTATAGGAGTCTTTTTGAAAACGATATCGTTGCCGACAAACCGGCGATATTACGATGGACTGGGGATGGCTGGGTCATACAGCGCGAGTTCGACTGGTCGGATCATGTGAATGAGTACTGGGACGAGGCACTGAATATCAATCATTATGATTACTTTCTGCGAAAGCGCATGCTGAATCGACTCAGAAAGTTCTGTCCGCAATATATCAATGCCCCGTCGCTTTACGCAATTGCGAACGAAGATGATCTTGCATTGCGTTACAGCACTATTGGCCTGCGCGACACCAGCGCATTTAGGCTAAGCGCAATTTGTTTTGACAGTTCAACACCTGCCAATCGGAAAAATTCTAACTAGGCTTGCCGAGAATTTTTACAACAGGAGCCAGTTGTTTTTCATAGTTACGCCACTTGTCAATCGATGACTGGAACAACTGGCCTCTGATCTGCACGGCACTGGCCGTGGTCGACGCGTTTTTGTTCTTGTAGTAATTCAGGCACGCCTCTTCGTAGGAAAGATCGCAATGACCCAATAATTCTTCAATTACGGGCTTTGGATCCGTAGCAAGGTCTTCATACTTTACGACATGCATAACGCCCGGCATTACTTTTTGCCAATGGGCAACGCGCGCCTCAAGCATTTTTTCATTTACGAAAACGCCGCTGCGTTGCCTGCTGATCAGGTAACCGTCAGCGACCAGCTGCTGGTACGCTGCGACAACGGTGTTGCGCGCTACATTGAGCTGTTGCGAAAGTTTGCGACTGGACGGCAACTTCATGCCAGGCGGAAATGCGCCGTTAATGATGCCACCCACGAGTTTCTGACGAATCTGGTTCTGCAGATTCATTGGACCATCAGGATCTATGTAAATGATTGCGTCTTGCACGACTGAACGATAACGTAAAGTGACTGGATAAACGAAATTCGAGGAGAAATCATGTTAGAAGCTGGCGCAAGGGCCCCGGAATTCATTCTGACGAGTCACGAAGGAATTGAAATGTCATTATCGGATTTATTACAGAATGGACCGCTGATCCTGTATTTTTACCCGGCCGACTTTACACCGGGCTGCACGAAAGAGGCTTGTTCGATACGCGACATACATAACGATATCCAATCGGTCGGCCTGCAGGTCGCCGGTATCAGCCCGCAAGACGAAGACAGCCACAATCGATTTCGCGAACAGCATAAACTGCCATTCGTGCTGCTAAGCGATCCTGAGAAAGTAGCGATCAAAATGTATGACGTGGACGGGCCGTTTGGTGTCGGCGTTCGGCGCGCGACGTTCCTGATTAATCAGGATCGTTCGATAAAAAGCGCAATGCTGGCCGACGTCCGCATAGGCCGGCATACAGAATTCATCGAGAAGGCGATCATACTCAGAGAAACCGCTGGTCTGAAAAGCGGCTGATTGTTATTCCCCCTGAACTGTCACTGTTACATGCCGTGAATGCGGCGCCAGCCTGTGTTCCCACAGATAGATTCCTTGCCAGGTTCCCAGCGAACATTGTCCGTCGGAAACCGGCAGATTCAGGTCAGACTGGGTCAGGATGCTGCGTATATGTGCTGGCATATCATCGGGCCCCTCGGCCGTATGCATAAACATCGGATCGCCATCGGGGACCTGCCGCGACATGAAAGTTTCGAGATCACGCATGACATCCGGATCAGCATTTTCGCAGAGCATGAGCGAGGCGCTGGTGTGGTGGATGAAGACATGACACATCCCGGTTCCGATTCCGGAAGCCGCTACAACCTGCTGTACATTGGCGCTTAGGTCGTAGGTTCCCCGACCGGCAGTTGCAATCTGCAACTCGTCACGGAAAATCACTGCGCTGGAACGTACGGCACCCCGTAACGCAACCGAATGGTCTTGGTTTTGCCGAACCATGGAATGGAAACGACATAGAGATTGTCGTATTCGTTTTCGTCGATACCAGGCACTTTCTTGCTGGCTCCCATATTGCCGATCATTTCGGGCACCGTGTTGCTGTGCCCAACGACCAGAATAATCTTACCCTTATGCGTTCTGACTATCTCATCCATGATTGTCTCTGTGTTCGCCGCTTCGTAAGACGTGATCGGCAAACCCAAAGCCGTTGCGACAGGCTGCGCCGTTTCTTCCGTACGGCGAAAAGGGGTAGCGTAAATTGCATCCACACCGGCAACTACGTCGGCATCCACTAATTGCCGCGCCAGCTCCGCTGCCCGCTGTTTGCCGGCTGCAGATAGTCCTGGATCATCGGCCGGTATTGCTGCCTTTTCCGCGTGGCGAACAAAAATGACGGTGGTTGTTGCCTGTAATTCAAAGAACCATGCCAGACCAATGGCAATCGCCGCATAAATAACGACAACCTGAGTCCGGCGGCGGCGGCGACGCCGGCGCCGATCAATGTCTGACTTGGCATTGCGCATGGATTGCGACTTTACTCGTCCTCGGGGCGGTCGGCAACGACCTGGTATTCACCCTCGATGATACGGCCCGCTGACGCACCGCTGTCACGGTTACCCGTGTGGCTCTGAGCGCCCGATTTTCGATTGAACCACCACACGCGCAGTCCGATGATCGATGCCATGATCAGGACGATGCTACCGACGATAACAAATGCAAAGAACCCCAGAACAATGGATGCACCGATCGCCAGCGCACCAACGATGATCACGAAAATATTCGCAATAGGATTTCCTGCGGGTAGCCCGCGGATAATTGAGGTGTATTTCAATCCGTTTTCCTTGTGTAAAAACCTTCAAACCAGGATGTCCACGTTACTCCGTTATCGTCTGAGTATTCAAAATACTGTCTTACTCTGCCATCTGGCAAGGCCGTCCACAAGCCACGAAACGGCTGTGTCTTATTGCTCGAAACGGAGTGAATGGTTCCAATCAGCAACATACCATCATCTGTCATCCCGCCACGAATGTTGATCTGGCTGCCACTGGCATCGTTCCAAACCTGAACCCATTCGCCCGTAATCTTGTCAACGTAATTGATACTGTCGCCACCACTGCCGCTCGCGCTGGTCCAGTTCTCGCTAAGGTAACAGCCTCTCTGTTCACGTGAAATAACGTTGCTGCCTGCATACTGTCCTCTAGCTCCGTGGACGTCCCACTCACCGATCCAGAAATCGAATTCTGAGAATAGCGGATCATGCTCACAAGGATATGCAGATATTTCCAGCGCAGCGACCAATTCGTCAAACAGGTCGTTACCAGCCATGGATCCCAGTATGGGGTCACTCTTGATGAACGCAACTGCTGTGAAGCCGTTCTCGACGAGGACCGCCAGGCCGGCTATCGCCCCCTCTGTGTCCTCTGTGAGCACCTTAAGTCGGATTCTTTCAACACCAATTTGCACTGGCGCGACTCCTTGCTCCTCTGCCTTTTGCAGTGCATTTAGTGCTGTCGCATAGCGCCCGGCGTTGCGCGCACTGATCGCCAGGCGAATCCAGGCCGTACCGTCGTCTGGCTTTTCGGCCAGTCTGGATTCGTAGGCAACTGCCGCGTCTGACCACTTTTCAGCCTCATACAGCGCCTCTGCGTCGTCTTGCGCCCAGGCCGATGACAAGAAGACAACAACTAGTAATATCAACAGTTTATTATATATTTCTAAACTCAACATTAATCAATGCGCCTGGTTCTTCAGGAACTCAGACCGCCAGTTATTGGAGTCATTCGGAATAAATTCAATTAACTGCCACAGAACAGGTTGAATCCTCCTGACGCTGCAAGCACAATGCGCACCCACTCAATCCGACAGGGAGAGGTGGCAGAGCGGTTGAATGCACTGGTCTTGAAAACCAGCAAGGGTTAATAGCCCTTCGTGGGTTCAAATCCCACCCTCTCCGCCAACAAACAAAAAGGGGTCAGAGCCTTGGCTCTGACCCCTTTTCAGAGGGAGTATTCAGTTGGGCACTATACTAATTACTGGCTGCAACCGCGGTATCGGTTTGCAGCTTGCCACCCAGCTCAACGATCGCGGCGACACTGTCATCGGCGTCTGCCGCACCCCAAGTGACGAATTATCCCATCTTGATATTCGAATTATTGCAGGAATTGATGTCAGCGACGGGGAGTCGATAACTTCACTTAAAGCTGAACTCGGTGACGAGCCGATCGATGTTCTCATCAATAATGCCGGCATTTTTCTTGGTGATGAATTTGGTGCACTCAATTACAACGATATACTGGCCCAGTTCAATGTGAATACGCTCGGGCCGCTGCGTGTAACCGAGGCGCTACGGAATAACCTCGCGGAAGGCTCCAAAGTCGCCATTGTTTCCAGTCGCGTCGGGTCAATCGCCGACAACCTTTCTGGCGGTTACTACGGCTATCGTGCGTCGAAGGCTGCGGTCAATCAGGTCGCAACCAATTTGGTGCACGAATTCAAACCCAAAGGCATAGCGGTTGCCGTCCTGCACCCGGGACTGGTCGCTACGGACATGACCGACGGCGAAGGAATTACACCTGCGGAGTCGGCGAGGGGGTTGATTCAGAGAATTGATGACCTCACTATTGATACGACAGGCGGCTTCTGGCACGCCGAGGGCTACATGCTTCCGTGGTAGAATTTAAAAATCAGTAACGCTAAGGAGTTACAAGAATGCAAGACAATCTAAATTCAATGGCACCTGTCTCCAGCCTTGCGGTTGCGGACCGGTCTGAGTTTATCTGGAAGTGCTATGCGCACGTCGTGGGCGCACTGCTCTCTCTCGTCGCTATTGAAACCTATCTTTTTCAGTCCGGCGTCGCCTGGAAGATCGCGCAGCCGATGCTTGGCAGCCCGTTTCTCGTTTTGATGGCTTTTATGGCATTGAGTTGGGGCGCCAGCCATTACGCACACCGCCTGGAATCGAAGACCTCTCAATACGCTGCATTCGCGGTTTTTGTTGTCGCATGGTCATTGATGTTCGTTCCGATGCTCGCAATGGCATTGGCGATGGACTCCAGCGGCAGCATGATCGAGAGCGCGGCCGGAGTAACTGTCTTCGGGTGTGTCGCTTTGATCGCCACCGTCATGATTACGCGCAAAGACTTTTCATTCTTGCGCAGCGTTCTCGTCTGGGGCTTTTTCATCGCGTTGGGTTTGATTGGCGCATCGTTCCTGTTCGGCTGGAACCTTGGCACCTGGTTTTCTGTTGGTATGATCGGATTCGCCGGCGTTGCCGTGCTCTATGACACCTCAAACATTATGCATCACTACCCGCAGGACAAGTACGTCGCAGCCTCAATGGCCCTGTTCGCGTCCATCGCAATGATGTTCTGGTATATCTTGCGACTGTTCATGAGCCGCAACTAAGGTTGCAGCAAGAATGCTCAAGAAAGGGGACAGAGCCCTATAATGGCTCTGTCCCCTTTTAATTAGTGGCGCGCAGAGATAATTTCGGCGCCGCTCATGTACGGACGCAGCACGGCCGGAATGCCGATGCTGCCATCGTCATTCTGATAATTCTCCATTACTGCGATCAACGCCCTGCCCGCCGCCACACCTGAACCATTCAATGTATGAATCAATTCCGGCTTGCCCGTGTCAGGATGTCGACGTCGCGCCTTCATACGACGTGCCTGGAAATCGTTGTAGTTACTGCACGATGAAATTTCCCGGTACTTCTGCTGGCCAGGCAACCAGACTTCGATGTCATAGGTCTTGGCTGAGCCGAAACCGATGTCGCCAGCACACAATTCGACGACACGATACGGCAGTTCCAATTTCTGCAAAATCACCTCAGCATGACCGGTCAATAACTCCAGCGCTGCCTTGGATTCATCAACGGCAACGAAATGCACGAGCTCGACTTTCTCGAATTGGTGCTGGCGGATCATGCCACGCGTATCCTGTCCATACGATCCAGCCTCGGAACGAAAGCACGGCGTGTGCGCGGCGTATTTCTGTGGCAACTGGTCCGCTTCAAGTAACACGTTACAAACCAGATTGGTTAACGGAACTTCTGCCGTCGGGATCAGATAGAACGGTGTTTCGGTGTCTGTCCTGAACAGGTCGTCCGCGAATTTCGGCAGCTGGCCAGTTCCGATTAATGCTTGCTCGTGTACCAGGTACGGTACATAAGTCTCTTCGTAACCATGTTCCTGTGTGTGCGTATCCAACATGAACTGAATCAGTGCACGCTGCAGTCTCGCCAGTGCACCCTTCATCACCGTAAATCGCGATCCCGACATGCGACTGGCCGCTTCGAAATCGATCATGCCCAGCGCTTCGCCTAAATCTATGTGATCACGCACCTCAAAATCGAAATCGACTATTTTGCCCCACGTTCGAACTTCGACATTGTCCTTCGCATCCTTGCCGTCAGGAACACTGTCATCAAGCAGATTCGGCAGGTCGAGCTCGATGTCTCTGAGCCGAACCTGCAACTCCTGCAGCGAAGACTCGCTTTTCGACAGCCGTTCGCCAAGATCCTCTACAGCAGCCAGCAATGGTTCGAAGTCCTCACCCTGCGCCTTCGCCTCGCCAATCGCCTTGGCACTTGAGTTTCGTTCGCTCTGCAACTGTTGCGTCTCGACCTGCAATATCTTGCGGCGCTCCTGCAGCGCGAGATACTCATCGGCATCAAAAATGTAACCACGCCGGGCCAGATTGACAGCGACATCAACTGCAGATTGGCGAAGTAATTTAGGGTCTATCATGGTTTCTGTCTGGTTCGCTTTTTCTGATTCCGTTGCTCGATTTCCTCAAGCTTCTCGCGAATCCGAATCTCCAGCCCGCGAGGCACGGGATGATAATACTTAACCGCAGCCATGTCGTCGGGAAAGTATTTTACTCCGGCCGCGTGCGCCGCTTCTTCGTCATGCGCATAGCGGTATTCTTCACCGTATCCCAGCTCTTTCATTAAACGCGTTGGTGCATTGCGAAGATGCAACGGGACCTCCAGCGAACCATGCTTTTGGGCGTCCTCGAGTGCCGACTTGGCCGCCACATAAACGGCGTTGCTCTTCGGCGCACACGCGAGATATACGACGGCGTGAGCGATCGCCAGCTCACCCTCGGGGCTACCCAGACGTTCCTGCGCTTCCCACGCATTGAGTGTCATCTGCAAGCCCCGTGGATCGGCATTACCGATGTCCTCCGATGCCACACGAATCAGCCGTCGGGCGATGTACAACGGATCGCAACCACCATCCAGCATGCACATCAACCAGTACAGCGCGGCATCCGGGTCGGTGCCACGAATAGATTTGTGCAAAGCCGAAATCTGGTCGTAGAAATATTCACCTCGCTTGTCGAATCGACGCCGACCACCAGTGACCACCTCTTTGACGATCAGATCCGTTATGTCACCGTCCTCTGCCAGATCTGCTGCCAGCTCCAGCAGGTTCAGTGAGCGCCTTGCATCGCCATCAGCCGCCGTCGCGATAAGATCGATTGACGCCGCAGTGATCGTAAAGCGACCGCCCAATCCTTGTTCCTTATCGTGCAATGCACGCTTGATGATGTCCGTCAGGTCATCGGTTCCGAGCGTTTTGAGAACGTAAACGCGAGCACGAGACAATAAGGCGTTGTTGAGTTCAAACGAAGGATTCTCGGTCGTGGCACCAATAAAAGTTAAGGTGCCGTTTTCCACAAACGGCAGGAACGTATCCTGCTGTGACTTATTGAAGCGGTGCACCTCGTCGAGAAACAGAACCGTGCTTCGATTCCGCATCTGTCGGTGTTGGTCTGCCGTGGCAACCGCAGCCCGAATGTCCTTTACACCCGCCATTGCGGCAGACAATGCAATAAAATGCGACTCCGTAGTCGCCGCGATCATTCGGGCAAGTGTCGTCTTGCCCGTGCCCGGCGGACCCCAGAAAACCATGGAATGTGCCCGGCCCTGTTCGATCGCGCGCCGTAAGGGCTTGCCATTCGCAAGCAAATGCCGTTGGCCATAAAACTCTGACAGCGTCGCCGGACGCATGCGATCAGCTAATGGGCGTTCAAATTCGTCTTCGGTAGTGAACAGATCAGTCAAAGTCAGGGCCGGTGTTCCGCTGTACGCTCTTCGATGCGCAGGCACCAACCACCGACGCCTGCCACGCCGATCAAGAGGCCTGCAACAATACCGGCAGCGTCGGCACCGATATCGATCCAATCGGCCGTGCGATAGCTGACCAGGAGCTGGCCAGCCTCAATCAGAAATCCAAATGCCAACAATCCAAGACCGACTCGCCAATATGAGTTCGTACGATATAAACCACCGAACCAAAGCGAGAGCGCCAAAAAAGTAATGCCGTGCAGCCATTTATCAAAAGTCTCAAACCAGGCAAGGGCCCCGATCCTGCCGTCCCAGAACCAGACCGCCGGCATCAACGCCGCAATGAGCACCAGCAACAGAATGATCAGGCTAGCAGCTTGCCAGCGCCTGGCGTGGCGAAGCGAGATCATCAGGGGATCGCGGCTTCGACTGGTGCCGGAATGCCGACCAGATCGACGCCATCTGGAACCACAAACTCGAACCGACCGGCATCGATCGGTTCGTTGATCTTGACGTCATGCAAGGCGACGAGCGTCGTCTGCTGCAGATTATCGTAGAACATCATACGCCGTAATTCATTGTCGATGAAGCCAAGCTCAACCCGATTGAAGCCACTCGTCCTGTCTCTCGGTTCGAGTCGAACCCAGGTCGTGATTTCCTCGATTGTGGTGCCGCCGAAATCGAATTGTTCCAGCGCATTATCTGATCCACCGAGCAACAGTGCCGGCGTATTCGCCAGTGCCTCGGCCTGTGGCCTTACCGTAACCTGCTCCAGGTCTAGATCGTAGCTCCAGATATTGACACCGTCGGCCACCAGCCATTGTTCGTATGGATCTGTATAGGTCCAGCGAAACCGGGTCGGACGCTCGATCTCGAGTGTGCCGCTCGTCCTGTCGATGACCGTACCTTCCGCATCTATAAGGGACTGCTCAAAGTGGCTCTCGAGCGTAATCACATTGTTGAGGAAATTGTTGACGAGTCTTTCGCCGAGATCATCGACGCTGACTTGCGCGCGCGCGCCGCTCGCAGCCAATACGAGCATTAACATCAGTAAATAGTTTCTATTCATTTTTCGCAGGTGTTGGCACCAGGATTTCTCGTGATCCGTTCGACTGCAATGGACCAACCAGCCCTGCGGCCTCCATCGATTCGACCATTCTTGCAGCACGGTTGTAACCGATCTTGAGACGGCGCTGAACTCCTGATATCGACGCCTTGCGAGTATCCATCACGACTTGTATCGCCTGATCGTAAAGCGGATCCTGCTCGGCATCGGCACCATCACCCGGTTTATCGATTCCGAATAGTCCTGGTGTCGGACCTGTGGGTCCCTCCAGGACTTCATCAATATAGCGGGGAGGCTCGCCGCTTTTCTTCAGGTGTCGCACGACCGCGTGCACTTCATTGTCCGATACGAATGCGCCGTGCACACGCATCGGCAACGAGGTTCCTGGTGGCAGGTACAACATGTCGCCGTGGCCGAGCAGGTTTTCTGCACCCTGCTGATCAAGAATGGTTCGTGAGTCGACCTTGGCGGATACCTGAAACGCAATTCGCGTCGGCACGTTTGCCTTAATGAGACCCGTGATGACGTCGACTGACGGGCGTTGTGTAGCCAAAATCAAGTGGATACCGGACGCGCGTGCTTTTTGTGCGAGCCGTGCAATCAACTCCTCAACCTTTTTGCCGACAATCATCATCATGTCGGCCAGTTCGTCGATAATGACAACGATAAAAGGTAGCGGCGTTAAGCTTGGATGCTGTATCGGCTTATCTTCATCGAAAAGAACGGTCGGTGTGAAGACGGGATCCTTAATCGGCTCTCCAGCGGCGATCGCATCGCGAACTTTCCGGTTGTAGCCACCAATATTTCGTACACCGAGTGCCGACATCAGTTGATAACGTCGATCCATTTCCGCAACACACCAGCGCAGCGAATTGGCCGCTTCTCTCATATCGGTGACGACGGGCGCCAACAAGTGTGGAATGCCTTCATACACGGAAAGCTCAAGCATCTTCGGGTCGATCATGATCAGGCGCACGTGCTCGGGCTGGGTCTTGTAGAGAATACTGAGCACCATCGCATTGATAGCGACTGACTTACCCGCGCCCGTCGTACCGGCAATCAACAAATGCGGCATGCGCGCGAGATCCGCGACCACAGAACGCCCGCCGATATCTTTACCGAGTGCCAGTGTGAGGGGCGACGCCAAATCGTCGTACGCACGCGACTTTAGTATTTCTCCCAGCGTCACGAGCTGACGATTCTCGTTGGGTAATTCCAAACCAACGTACGACTTGCCTGGAATGACCTCGACAATCCGCACGCTAACGACTGACAGAGCGCGCGCCAGATCTTTGGCAAGATTCGCAATCTGGCTGACTTTGACGCCAGGTGCCGGGTCCAGCTCAAAACGCGTAATGACCGGTCCCGGAGATACCGATCTCACTTCAACGTCTATGCCAAAATCTCTGAGTTTCAGCTCGACGAGTCGCGACATCGTCTCCAGGGACTGGTTCGAGTAACCGGGTTGCTGCGCCGGCGGATCATCAAGCAGCGACAGCGGCGGCAACTCACCGGCCGAGGGCGGTTCAAACAATGGCACTTGTCGCTCTTTTTCGGCACGCGCGCTGGGCTCGAGCACCGGCAATATTGGCTCGATTCGAGGTCTGGTACGGTTGGCCTTAAGCTGCTTCTCGACCTGCACATAGTCCTGCCGAGCCGCGGTGCTTCGACGGCCTTCGGCTTTGTCGCGCAGTTCTCCAATCTTGAAGCGGGCCTTCTCAAAACCGATCAACGCCCAGTGGCCGATACGATCCATGACGACGATCCACGAAATACCAAGAAACAGCGACAGTGATGCAACCCAGAGGCAAAACAACAGAGTGCTGGCGCCCAACAGCTTCATTACGGATGCGAGCCACAGCCCAATTTCCTGACCGATGATGCCGCCTGCGGTTTCGTTAAAACCGAGGTCCGAAAAATGCAGTGTTGACAGCGCACAACTGGTCAGGAGTGTCGCAACAAATCCGGCCAGACGCAGACCGAAGTCGAGCCTGGTCAACTCAATCTGCGTTTTCTGCTCCCGATAGAGCATCCAGCCGAGGAAAAACACCATGACCGTGAAAAGATAAGCAGGCCGACCGAAGAAGTTGAACAGAAGATCGGCCAATAACGCACCGAAGCGCCCGACCCCATTCTGAATTTCGAGGTTGGTTGTGGTTTGACTAAAACCAGGGTCGGTGGGGTCATAGGTGAATAGCGCAAACCATAGGATCAGCGCCAGCGCACCGAATAGGTACAGCGCGCCTTCGCGCAATGCTCTGTGTACCTGAGACGACAAGCGCGATTCAGGCTGCGTGACTTTGGAGGCTCTTGCCATAAAGATTCTGTTTTCCCTACACTAGACCAAGAAACGTTGTATCCGCATAAAGCTTGCCCGCATCATAGCGCTTGGAAGTTGTCCCTTGAAAGCTGGATTAGGGAACACACTTCAAGGCCTTCTGCGGGCGATTCTGTGCTTCATCTTTGTTACGGACAAATTATACATGAGTGACTTGAAACATTGCCGGGTTCTGATCCTCGGCTCCGGACCGGCTGGATACGCTGCTGCTGTTTATGCGGCGCGCGCCAACCTCGACCCGGTCATGATTACTGGCATTGAGCAGGGTGGCCAGCTAACGACGACGACCGATGTTGATAACTGGCCCGGAGATGTCGAAGGACTGCAAGGTCCGGATCTAATGGACCGTATGCTTCGTCACGCGCAGCGCTTCAACACTGAGGTGATCAACGACCATATCCATACGGCGGATCTGTCGCGGCGTCCTTTCAAACTGTCCGGCGACTACGCCACGTATAGCTGTGATGCGCTGATCATCTCAACTGGCGCTACGGCAATGTATCTGGGATTGCCGTCGGAGGAGGCATACAAAGGGCGCGGCGTGTCGGCCTGCGCCACATGCGACGGTTTCTTTTTTAGAGGCAAACCGGTCGCCGTCATAGGCGGCGGGAACACCGCAGTTGAGGAGGCGCTGTATCTGAGCAATATCGCATCCAAGGTCACGTTGGTACACCGGCGAGACGCACTTCGAGCGGAGAAAATTTTGCAGGGTTACCTGTTCGAGAAAGAACGCGAAGGCAATATCGAGATTCGTTGGGACAACGTCCTGACAGAGGTTCTCGGCGACGACGCTGGAGTAACAGGTATAAGAATTCATAGCACCAGGGACGATGCACTGAGCTCAGATATCGATGTCGATGGCGTGTTTATCGCGATTGGTCACAAACCGAATACGAGTCTTTTCGATGGTCAGCTCGACATGAAGAACGGCTATATCGTTGTCAGATCGGGTATCGGCGGAGATGCGACGTCAACCAGTGTTCCGGGCGTGTTCGCCGCCGGCGACGTTGCCGATCAGGTATACCGGCAGGCGGTTACGTCCGCCGGTGCTGGTTGCATGGCTGCCCTTGATGCTGAAAAATATGTCGATGCGCTCGAAAAAAACAGCGTCGGTGCCAACGACGCCGCGGCATAGGATTTCGGTGTCGTGATGCGGGTAACCGTCCACGACCATATCTCCGATATCGCGTGCGACGATTGGAATGCGCTCGTGGGCGACGACTTTCCCTTTTTGCGCCATGAATTTCTGCAAGCGGCGGAGGATTCTGGCAGCGTGTCGCCGCAGAATGGCTGGTCACCGCGCCACTTGACGATTCACCATGGACGAAGACTCCGAGCTGCGATGCCGCTCTACGAGAAATCGCATTCCTGGGGTGAGTTTGTGTTCGACTGGGCATGGGCGAATGCCTACGAGCAAGCCGGACTCCACTACTACCCGAAGCTTGTCTCGGCAGTACCGTTTACGCCGGCACCGAGTCGCCGCTTGCTATTGAGCAGTCCCGATGACACCAAGACTGCCGCCGCTCTACTGCAGGCGGGCCTGGCTTTGGCGGAGGAAACCGATTGTTCGTCGCTGCATATTTTATTTCCGACGCCAGCCGAACTGCCTTTCCTCAAGGAGGCCGGCCTGCTGATTCGTAAAGACTGCCAATTCCACTGGCATAACAACGACTATCGATGCTTCGATGACTTCCTAGCGACGTTTACGTCCGTCAAACGTAAGAAGGTGCGGCGCGACAGACGTCGGGTGAAAGAAAGCGGCATTCGTTTTCGTCGCATCCGAGGCGCACATATCGATGCCGAAACATGGTCTGTTGTTTATCGACTGATTAGCCGCACATTCATGCTGCGTGGCGCGATACCGTATTACAACGAAGTTTTCTTTCGCGATATCAGCGCAAAAATACCCGAAGGCATCCTGGTAATTATTGCCGAACTCGATTCTGTACCGGTCGCAGCAGCCGTATTTTTTGAAAGCGACCACAGCCTGTACGGTCGGTACTGGGGCAGTGACGGTGACTACGATGCGCTGCATTTCGAGACTTGCTACTACCAGGGTATCGACTACTGCATCGAGACCGGCAAACAGGTGTTCGAGCCGGGCACTCAGGGTGAGCACAAGATCAGCCGTGGATTTTCGCCGGTCTCCACTTGGTCGGCACATTGGCTCGCGCATCCACAATTCGCGGGTGCCATAGAACAATATCTCGACGCGGAAGGTAAACACATTGACCGTTACATGGATGCAATCGACTCACATACGCCATACAAAAACCCCGCGGGAGAGACATGAACAATAACCGCGTCACATGGCTGAGCCCGGACGATCCGCCCGACAGTTTTCCACCTGTAAATGTAGCGCTGCGTGAGCCCGATGGCCTGTTGGCAGCGGGCGGCAACCTGAGCGCGGATCGCTTGCTGTATGCGTATCGGCACGGAATTTTCCCTTGGTATGACGAAGGTCAGCCGTTGCTCTGGTGGTCACCGGATCCGCGCTGTGTGTTCATGCCGGGAGACTACCATTTGTCCCGGCGACTGCGGCAGGAATTGCGGCATTCAAAGGCCGAGATTCGAATCAACTCAGCATTTACCAGGGTCATTCAGGCCTGTGCCGGACCGCGGCGATCTGAACAGGGGACCTGGATTACATCGGATATGATCATTGCCTACGAACAACTGCACCAACTGGGATGGGCGCATTCTATCGAAGTCTGGCAGTCCGGAGAGTTGTCCGGTGGTCTCTACGGGCTTGCAATTGGCAAAGCATTTTTCGGCGAGTCCATGTTCAGTGATACATCAAATGCATCGAAAATCGCATTGTTGTATATGGCTCAGCGACTGAGTGCCGGCGAGTTCGAGATACTCGATTGCCAGGTCAATTCCAGTCACTTGCTGGGCCTTGGGGCGCGAATCATGCCTCGGAGCGAGTTCACTTTGAACCTGAAGACCGCCTGCGATCCTGCCACACCATTCGATAATTGGCCGCTGATACCATTGGCGTGCTCGCAATTATTGCTCAAATGATGGCCTGGTGCATTGCAATACCCACGCTGTTTCTGCACAATTCGCGAGCCTTTTAGCACTAGAGAGAAACGAGATACGTGGCCAAAGAAGAAGCCATTCAGATGGAAGGCGTCGTAACTGAGACGCTTCCAAACACGACCTTTCGAGTTGAGCTCGAAAACGGTCATGTAGTGACCGCGCATATATCAGGAAAAATGCGAAAAAATTACATTCGTATCCTGACGGGCGACAATGTCACCGTCGAGTTAACGCCGTACGACCTCAGCAAAGGTCGAATCATTTATCGTGGCCGTTAGTCTTCCGGCAAGTGCTCCAGTTCTTTAAGCAACGGTTCTGAATTCAACTGCAGATTGCCGTCTTCCCCGATGACGATTTTCACGTGGCCGCCCTTCGCAAGACTGCCGAATAACAGTTCCTCGGCCAGCGGTCGCTTAATCTGCTCCTGAATGATTCTCGCCATCGGTCTTGCGCCCATCGTAGGGTCGTAACCCCGTTCGGCGATCCATACACGTGCTTTATCATCAAGTTCCAGCGTCACATTGCTGTTGTCGAGCTTCGCCTCCAACTCAACGACGAGCTTATCGACAACGCGCATGATGGAGTCAATCTCGAGCGAAGCGAACTGAATAATCGCATCGAGACGATTGCGAAATTCCGGTGAGAATTGTTTCTTGATGATCGACAGGCCATCCGAACTGTGGTCCTGCTCGGTGAAACCGATGGATGCACGACTCATTTCCTGCGCGCCGGCATTGGTCGTCATCACCAAAATCACGTGGCGGAAATCCGCCTTTCGACCGTTGTTGTCAGTCAACGTGCCGTGGTCCATGACTTGCAGGAGAATGTTGAAAACTTCGGGGTGCGCCTTCTCAATTTCATCAAGCAATACAACGGCATGCGGGTTCCTGGTAACAGCCTCCGTTAACAGTCCGCCCTGGTCGAATCCGACGTATCCCGGTGGTGCACCGATCAGACGGGATACCGTGTGTCGCTCCATGTATTCGGACATGTCGAAACGAATGAGTTCGACTCCCATAATCATCGCCAGCTGCCGCGTAACTTCGGTCTTGCCAACCCCGGTCGGCCCGGCGAACAGGAAGGCGCCAATGGGCTTTTCTTCTTCGCGAAGTCCGGACCGCGACATCTTGATGGCTCCACTGAGTGCCTCGATCGCCCGGTCCTGTCCAAATATAGTCAGCTTGAGATCCCGTTCCATGGTTCGCAACGCGTCACGATCCGAGGCAGAGACACTTTTCGCTGGAATTCGGGCCATGCTCGCAACAATCGCCTCGACCATCCGCACCGTCACTCGCTTGCCACGCTCCGCCTCGGGCTTCAGGCGCAGGTTGGCACCCGCCTCATCCATGACGTCGATCGCTTTGTCAGGAAGGTTTCGGTCATTGATATGTTTGGCCGACAGCTCGACCGCCGCTTCGAGTGCCGGGTTGTCGTACTTGATGCCATGATGTTCTTCAAAACGCGACTTGAGACCCTTTAGAATGGCAAAACTTTCCTCGATGCTCGGCTCAGGAACGTCAATTTTCTGAAAGCGACGCGCCAACGCATGGTCTTTTTCAAAAATACCGCGGTACTCGGAATACGTCGTCGACCCAATGCAGCGTATTTGGCCATTGGCCAGAACCGGCTTGATCAGATTGCTGGCATCCATGACGCCACCCGAAGCCGCACCCGCCCCAATAACCGTATGAATTTCATCGATAAAAAGAATCGCCCCGGGATCGTCGCTAATCTCGGCGATAACGCCCTTGAGCCGCTTTTCGAAATCACCACGGTATTTGGTTCCGGCGATCAATGTGCCCATATCGAGAGCATATATCGTACTTTCCGCCAGCACCTCGGGGACGCGTTCTTCGGTAATCATGCGCGCCAGCCCCTCGGCCAATGCCGTTTTCCCGACACCTGCTTCACCCACATAGAGCGGATTGTTCTTGCGGCGACGACACAAGATCTGGACGGTACGTTCTATTTCGAGCTCGCGGCCGATGAGCGGATCTATTTTTCCTTGAATCGCCAGCTCATTAAGGTTCGTTGTGTATTTATCCAGGGCTGTTGGCTCAGGTTCTGCTTCAGCTTCCAGCTGTGCCTCATTATTGTCTTCACCCACGTCCGCCGTTACTTGTGGCAATCCGTGCGAGATATAGTTGATAACGTCGAGACGGGAAATGTCTTGCAGGCTCAGAAAATAGACAGCCTGGGACTGTTTCTCGGAGAAAATTGCCACCAGAACGTTGCTACCCGTGACTTCTTTCTTGCCGCTAGACTGCACGTGAAAAACTGCTCGCTGCAATACCCGTTGAAAGCCAAGCGTCGGCTGCACCTCCGTATCGTCTTCTGCGGCCAATAGTGGCGTCTGTTCGTCAATACAATCGGTCAATTGGCGCCGCAGTTCGGGAATATTCGAGTCGCAAGACCTCAGAATTTCGTGCACCGCCGGTATATCCAGCAAAGCCAGCAGCAAATGCTCCACAGTCATGAATTCATGGCGGTGGTCTCGGGCTCTCTGAAATGCCTCATTCAGACAAAATTCGAGCTCGGTGCTCAGCATGCTCGGACCTCGTTATTCATTCAGGACTCCTCCATGGTGCACAGCAACGGATGCTGATGCTGATTCGCGAACGTCATGACTTGCGCTACCTTGGTCTCGGCGATCTCGAAATTGAATACACCGCATATGCCCTTGCCCTTGGTATGCACCTCGAGCATTACCTGTGTCGCGCGGGTCCGTTCCATACCAAATATGGTTCCCAGAACGTCGACGACAAATTCCATGGGCGTGTAATCGTCATTTAACAAAACGACGCGGTACAGCGACGGCAGTTTGACTTTCGGCTGCGCCTCCTCGACGGCCAGGCCAAAGCCTTGATATCGTTCAATGTCGGTTGGTTGTTCACTCATAAGCTGTCGCGCGGCGAATATTTCGCTTAAAAGTCAATAATCTGCTTGTTCGTGCTGCAGTTCAACCCGTATCATCGGGTCGCTACGTTAATAGCTAACTCAGGGTCCTTTAATAGCTTCATTGAATATGTTTTCAAGAGTCAACTGGTCGAATATTTCCAGCATAGACGGTGACACCGCCATCAACGCTGTCAATAGGTTATTGCCACCGTTGGTCAGCCTGTTGCTGGTCGTCGTTATCGGTTGGCAAATGGCCCGGATGATCTGGCTTCTTGTCCCGGGCACTGCGGCAGGCGTTGCGGTGCCGCTGCCTGCATCACTGCCGGGTGCGACGGTGTCGTCGAGCACCTACACCGATGTCAGCGCAATTGCCGGCTCACACATTTTCGGCGTCGCCGACGCGGACACGCCGGGACCTGCAACCCTCGTTACAGTCGACAACGACCTTGCCGACACTCATCTGGTCAACCTGACTCTGAACGGCACTGTCGCATCCGAGATACCGAACTATTCGGTCGCCATAATTTCCGATGGTGGCAATGACCAAAAGGTCTATACGATAGGTGACTCAGTAGGCTCGGGCGCTACATTGCACGCGGTGTATCCGGGTCGTGTTGTACTCAACGAAAAGGGTGTGCTGACCAATCTGAAGTTACCTCGCGACTTCAAGGACATGCCGGTCAGTAACCTGCGTCGCGCGACGACAACAACACGGCAAACGATCGATAACTCGCGGAGCATTCAAGCGGTCGTTACGCAGAATCTGGCCAAGCTCACGGACGTCATTCGTCCCACGCCGTACAGGGTTCAGGGGCAGCAAGTAGGGTTTCGAGTGTATCCGGGACGTGATCGGCGGCAGTTTGCAGCGTTGGGACTTCGTCCTGGCGACATCATCAAGGACATCGACGGTCAGGCACTTACCGACGCGAGCCAGGCGATGCAGATATTTCAGTCACTCGGCACTACAGACCAAGTTACGGTTACCATTGAACGCAACGGCCAGTCAGAAACTTTGATTCTGGAGACCAGTCAGCTCGACCTAAGCGGCAAGAAAAATAAATGAATCACAGACGAAAATTCAAACGCGGCGCGCTACTGTTATTTCTGAGCGCAGCAGTCATTCCATTTGTATCGAGCTCATTCGCACAGGACTCCGGAATTACTCTGAACTGGAAAGACGCTGACATACGAATCGTCGTCGAGGCGGTCAGTGAAGCGACAGGTAAGAATTTTATTCTCGACCCGCGAGTTACCGGTAAAGTGAATTTGCTGTCGTCTGAGCCGATGTCCAAGGAAGCTTTTTACGAGGCATTCCTGTCGATATTGCAAGTTCATGGGTACATTGCCGTCGAAAGTGGCAATTTGATCAAGATTCTGCCCGACGCAACTGCACGGCAATTTCCAAGTCCTTTTGGCACTGCCGGAGCGGCGGGGCCGGACGATATGGCCACGCAGGTAATTCAGGTCAAAAACGTTGGCGCAACGCAATTAGTACCGATACTGCGCCCGTTGATTCCGCAGTACGGCCATATGGTTGCCCACGCCGCCTCAAATATGCTGATCATCTCGGACAGAGCCGCAAATCTGGCCCGTATAGTCAGCATTATCCGTCGTATTGATATGGCGAGCGACGAAGATATCGAAGTTATACGTCTACACAATGCATCGGCGTCGGAAATTGTACGCATCATGACCGCGCTAACTCAGACGCAGCGTTCCGACGGTGCTCCGGTTGCGACCAGTCTCGTCGCAGATGCCCGCACCAACAGCGTGTTGATCGGCGGTGACAAAACCGATCGATTGCGCCTGCGCGCGCTTATCACGCATTTGGATACGCCGCTGGAGGACGGTGGCGATACACAGGTTCGCTATTTGCGTTACGCGAACGCGGAAGATCTGGCCGCCAATTTGCAGACGCACTTTACGAACCAGATAAGGGCCGCAGCAGGATCGGCCACCGCCACGACGGCGGCCAACGACGTCACCGTATGGGCCGACACGCAAACTAACGCCCTGGTCGTCAACGCGCCGCCAAAAATGATGCGTTCGTTGATGCTCATCGTCGACAAACTCGATATTCGCCGCGCACAAGTTCTCGTCGAAGCCATCATCGTAGAAGTTATTGCCGACCAGAAAAACGAACTGGGTGTTTCGTGGGCCATTGAAGGCAGCGGCTCGGACGCTCCCATTGCCGTTACGAATTTTCCGGACTTTCTGGCGGGCGTGGTGCAACTGGGAACGGCGGCAGGATCCGACACGGTTACCGATCCCTCGGGACTGATTGGTGAAGGAATCACCATCGGCATCGGCCGTATTTCAGATTCCGGTGTTAGCTTCGCCGCCATCCTTCGCGCTCTTGAGGGACAGGCGGATACCAACATAATTTCGACACCGTCCATCATGACGACAGACAACGAAGAGGCCACGCTCAATGTTGGTCAGGAAGTCCCGTTCGTCACAGGATCGTTTACCAATACCGGCGGCATTGGCGGTGCAGTTAGTCCGTTCCAGACCATCAATCGTGAGCAAATAGGCGTCAAGTTGTCGATCACTCCGCAAATTAGCGACGGTAACTCGATGGTGCTCCATATTTCCCAGGAAATTTCCAGCATCGCGCAGTCAGCGGCTGGCGCCGTTGATTTGATAACCAATCAGCGCATCATTGAAACCACGGTGATCGTCGAAGACGGTGAAATCCTGGTCCTCGGAGGATTGCTTGAAGATGTGCTGCGCGAAAGCGATCAGCGCGTGCCGATCCTTGGCAGTATCCCGATAATCGGCAATTTGTTTCGCTCGAGAAAGACCGAAAAGATCAAAACAAACCTGATGATATTCATACGGGCCACTATCATGCGTGATGCCGCGCACACGGCATTGGAAACCAACGCCAAGTACAACCTGATCCGCAGCGTACAGCAGGGACGGCAAGGCGATGACATAGCGCTCATGCCTGGCCAGAAGCGGCCAATATTGCCACCGTTGGAGCAGTCGACCGTGCGGAAGTCCGACCGGCAGGACGATGGCAGCGAATAGCGATATCGTTATATCGACGCAAGACGATGCAGTCGAAACGGCGCACCGGATTTTGCCATTTTCCTTTGCCAAACGCCACGGTGTGTTGATCCGCGAAATCAACGGTGATCGCGGCGCTGCCGTTTATCGCAGTGGTGTATCGCCGTTAAGCCTCGCAGAAGTCAGACGATTCGCCGGCGTACCGCTAACACTATCGTGTGTGTCCGCTGAAGTATTCAAGGCATTATTGCAAGAGTCCTACGAACAAGACTCGAGCAATGCCGCGCAGATGGTTGACGACCTTGACGAGGAATTTGACCTGACTCAGTTTGCACAGGAGTTTGAACCATCCGATCTGTTGGAGAGTGACGACGATGCACCAATCATCCGCTTCATCAATGCCGTACTCACTGAGGCGATCAAGGAAAACGCCTCTGACGTTCATATCGAAACCTATGAGAACCGCCTAAGCGTCCGATTTCGAATCGATGGTGTTCTTCGCGAAATTCTGGAGACTCGCCGTGCGCTCGCTCCGTTGGTCGTGTCACGAATTAAGGTCATGTCCCGTCTGGACATTGCTGAGAAACGCTTGCCTCAGGATGGCCGTATTTCATTGAGGATTGCGGGACGCGCCGTCGACGTACGCGTATCGACACTCCCATCGGGTCACGGCGAAAGAGTGGTACTACGCTTGCTCGACAAGCAGGCGGGCCGCCTCGATCTGGCGTCACTCGGCATGGATGAGAATTTGATGCAGGTGATGGATACTCTCATTCACAAGCCGCATGGCATCATCCTTGTCACCGGCCCAACGGGCTCCGGAAAGACGACAACCTTGTATGCGGCACTCGAACGCATCAATGACAACACCCGCAACATTATGACCGTCGAAGATCCGATCGAGTACCTGATTGACGGCATTGGGCAAACGCAGGTCAACACCAAGGTTGAGATGACATTTGCACGCGGTCTGCGCGCCATCTTGCGTCAGGATCCGGACGTCGTAATGGTAGGTGAAATTCGCGATATTGAAACCGCCGAGATTGCCGTCCAGGCAAGTTTGACCGGTCATATGGTTTTATCAACTCTGCACACCAACACAGCAAGCGGTGCAGTAACTCGTCTGCGCGATATGGGTGTCGCCCCCTACCTGCTGTCGTCCAGTCTGATCGGCGTTCTGGCGCAACGCCTGGTTCGGGTCCTGGAAGAGAAAACGAAGATTCCCTACACAGCGACGGACTACGAATGCGAAGTTCTCGGCGCTGATACCTCCAATCCACCAACGCTGTACAAGGCTGGCGCAGGCGGCAATCGGGGATTCACGGGTCGGACCGGCATTTACGAATTGATTACAGTTGACGACGACATGCGGGAAATGATCCACGACGGTGTGAGTGAGCAGGAACTCGAACGTCACGCACGCAAAGATAGCCAAAGCATACGTGCCGACGGTCGACGCCTCGTGATATCAGGCCGGACGACGCTCGACGAAGTCGTCCGCGTAACCCGCGAAGACTAGGCTGGTGGTGGTCCACTGATGGGTGCGTTCGAATACGTCGCGATGGATCAGGCGGGCAAGCAGCGCAAGGGGCTACTTGAGGGCGATACACCAAAACATGTCAGGCAGTTGCTTCGCGATCGTAAGCTGTTGCCAGTCAGTGTCACCGAAGTAGCGCAGAAGGAAGCGCGCCGGCAGCGCAGCTTTTCAATTCGTAAAGGAATATCTTCCGCGGAGCTTGCTCTCATAACCCGACAACTGGCGTCACTCGCACAGTCCGGCATGCCACTGGAGGAATCGTTACTTGCGGTCTCGCAACAGAACGACAATCCCCGCACGAAAAGCATTCTGCTTGGCGTGCGGGCAAAGGTAATGGAGGGCTACACGCTGGCCGACGGGCTCGGCGATTTTCCGCAGGCGTTCCCGGAATTATACCGGGCCACGGTAGCCGCCGGGGAGCAGTCCGGGCATCTGGATATTGTTCTGGAACGGCTCGCAGACTACACCGAGTCGAAGCAGGTACTGCGGCAGAACATCACCAACGCGATGGTCTACCCGATCGCGCTTATCGTAATGGCGATCAGCATCATCGGTTTCATGCTCGCAACCGTGGTTCCGAAAATTGTCGGTGTATTTCAAAACGCATCGGCGGAGTTGCCCGGATTGACCCGCGGTCTGATCGCGACCAGCGACTTTCTTCGCGATCATTGGTTGTTGTTGATTATTGGTATCGCGGCGGTCACGTATGCGTTGTGGTGGGTACTGCAACAGGAAGGACCGCGTCGTAGTTATCATGGTTTCCTGTTGCGCATGCCGGTCACGGGACGGCTGACCCGTGGTATCAATACAGCGCGCTTCACGCGTACCCTGAGCATTCTAGCCGGCAGTGGCGTGCCAATCCTCGAGGCGCTCAAGATTTCAGCCGAGGTGATCGAAAACCTGCCCATGAGAGACGCCGTTCAAGAGGCGACTATCCGGGTTCGCGAAGGCGCCGGGATCAGTAAGTCTCTGGCCGTCAGCAAGTTGTTTCCGCCGATGATGATTCACCTGATATCGAGTGGCGAAGCCGGCGGCAAACTGGAAGAAATGCTCGGTCGCGCTGCGGTCGGCCAGGAGCGCGAAGTCGATGGCCTAATCGCTGTATTACTTGGTATATTGCAACCATTGGTGATCGTAATCATGGGCGGCATTGTACTGGTGATCGTTCTGGCTATTTTGTTACCCATTTTCGAGATCAACAACCTAATTCGCTAACTTGACCTTTCAGCCTGACGAGGTACGCAATGAGCGGTGAGATAGAGGAACCAGGTGATAAAGACGAAGAAGACGAGGCAGTTTCCGAAGCGGTGGCCGATGGAGACATCGTGGTTGATACTGACATTGACAATGTCGGTGACCTATCGGTAGAAATCAACGTCGAAGAGCTCGTCGCCGAGATCGAATCGACCGATGCCATGGAGTCTGTGGAGAAAGCCAAGGTTCGTAAGAAGCTTGATGAAATTCGTGAGGAGCACGAAGACGAACTCGATAGTACCTATAATTTTGACCTCGATGACGAAGACCTTTAGCCGCCGCTAACGGAAGTCTCGAGAATGCACACTGAGCCCACCGAGCATCTCGGTATGGTCGAACAGTTGTCGCGCGATGACATGAATGACCTTCCCCTCAATCTGCAGCTCCCCTGCAATACCGAGCAAGCGGGCATTTAACAATGCCGCTCGATACTCCTCGGCGATCTTTTTCCAGACAATCAGATTGATCTGCCCGGTCTCGTCCTCCAGTGTCACGAACGTGACGCCGCTCGCTGTTCCGGGTCGTTGTTTGGTGATGACAAGCCCAGCCACATTGATACGCTGACCGCTACTCATGCTGGGTAACTGCCCGGCCGCCACGTAGTCATAACGATCCAGATGACGGCGCAACAAACATATCGGATGTCGCTCCAGCGTCAGGCCGGTGCTTTGATAGTCCGCAACGATATTTTGCCCTTCAGTCGGCCGCTTTAAGAGTGGTGTTGCCTCATAGCGCTCCATGGACCGAAATAGCGGCATCGGCTTCTCCGCGCCAGCGACAGCCCAACGGGCCCGGTGCCGATCACCGGATAGCGCACGTAGTGCCCCCGATGTGGCAAGCATGCCCAGTTCGCGTCGGCCGAGACATGCCCTTTCAAGTAAATTCTGAACCTTTCCGTACTGACCGTGTTCACGTTCGGCAACAATTCTCTGTCCCGCATCCTCGGAAAGTCCCTTCACCATGCGCAGGCCGAGCCGCAGGACAGCGACACCGTTCTCGTCCGCTTCGAGACTGCAATCCCACTCACTGCAATTGATATCGACAGCTCGTACCCGAACGCCATGGCGCCGCACGTCCTGCACAAGCTGTGAAGCCGAATAAAAACCCATCGGCTGGCTGTTCAGCAAAGCACATGTAAATGCGGCGGGCGTGTGACACTTCAGCCAGCACGACACATAAACGAGCAACGCGAAACTGGCCGAATGTGATTCAGGGAAACCGTATTCGCCGAAGCCTTCAATCTGATGAAATATCTGCCGCGCAAACCCCTCGTCGTAGCCACGCTCGCGCATACCGGAAATCAACTTATCTTCAAACGGACCCAGTCCACCACGCCGTTTCCAGGCTGCCATCGCACGTCGCAATTGATCCGCTTCACCGGGCGTAAAGCCGGCCGCAACAACAGCAAGCTGCATAACCTGTTCCTGAAAGATCGGCACACCCAGCGTACGTTGCAGTACGTCTTTAACCTCCTCACTGGGATAGTCAACTGCCTCTTCACCGTTTCTGCGGCGCAGATAGGGATGCACCATGTCACCCTGAATCGGGCCGGGCCGGATGATCGCGACTTCGATGACGAGATCGTAATAACAACGCGGTTTGAGTCTAGGCAACATCGCCATCTGAGCGCGCGATTCGATTTGAAACACACCCATCGTATCGCCGTCACAAATCATGTCGTACACATTCGGGTCTTCTGCCGGCACACTCGCCAATGTGTAATCCCGGCCATCGAAATCGCGGATCAAATCAAAGCTGCGCCGAATTGCTGTCAGCATACCCAGACCCAGCACATCGACCTTCAGGAGTCCCAGGTCTTCAAGATCGTTCTTCTCCCATTGAATAATCGTACGCTCCGGCATCGCTGCATTCTCTATGGGCACGAGTTCATACAACGGCGCGTCGGAAATAACAAAACCGCCGACATGCTGCGAAAGATGTCGCGGAAATCCTATGATCTCGCGAACCAGGTATAACAGCCGACGGATAATCGGGCTGCCAGGGTCAAGTCCGGCTTCAAGAATGCGACTGTCATCAACCTTGCAGCCATCCCACCACTGCATCGAACGAGAAAGGCGGCTGATCTGCAGCTTGCTTAAACCCAGCACTTTGCCGATATCGCGCAACGCACTGCGTGGACGATAGGTAATGACCGTGGCCACCAGTGCGGCCCGTTCCCGGCCATACTTGGCGTAGATGTATTGAATAACTTCTTCGCGACGTTCGTGCTCGAAATCAACATCGATATCGGGCGGTTCGTTGCGCTCTTTCGAGATGAAGCGCTCCACAAGCATTGACATGCGCCCGGGATCGACCTCGGTAATGCCTAAACAAAAACACACGGCCGAATTCGCGGCCGAACCCCGTCCTTGACAAAGAATGTGCTTTGACCGGGCAAAGGCAACAATGTCGTACACCGTTAAGAAATACGATTCATATTGAAGCGTAGCGATCAGTTCCAGTTCGTGTTCTACAAGAGTGAGCACCTTGCCCGGAACACCGCCGGGCCAGCGCCGCTGCATTCCCTCCTCCGTGAGCTTCTTAAGGTAGGTGCCAGATGTTTCGCCCTCTGGCACCAGTTCATTGGGGTATTCGTAGCGCAATTCATCCAGAGAAAAATGGATGCTGTCAGCAATGCGTACCGACTCAGCAAGCAAGTCCGGTGGGTACATACGCTCCAACACGGCAAGCGAGCGTAAATGCCGCTCACCATTGGCATACAACGCAAACCCGGCTTTATCGACCGTTGCGCCAATACGGATCGCGGTCACAGCGTCCTGCAGTATGCGGCGCAGACGGATGTGCATGTGAACATCACCGGTTGCGACCAACGGCAGTTTTAGACGTCGGCCCTCTTCGCGCAGCCTGTCGAGCTGCTCCCGTTGCCGTCCATCGGCCAACAACTCAACAGCGATCCAGAGACGGTCGCGAAAGGTTTCACGTATCCAGTGATCTTCCACATCAAGCGCCAGATCGTTATCCGGGACCCATAACACGAGACAACCGGGCAGGCCGTTCTCGAAATCAAGTCGTGTCAGTTCATAAAGCCCTTTCTCGGCTTTGCGGCGCGCATTGGATATGAGTTGGCAAAGTGTGGCGTAACCGCTGATGTTCTGAGCAAGCGCTACCAATTTTCGGCCGCTCTGCAATCGTAGTTCGGAACCAATGATCAGTTTCTTGAGACCAGCTTCCTTTGCAGCCGTGTGCGCACGCACGATGCCCGACATCGAACATTCATCGGTAATGGCGAGTGCTTCGTAACCGAGTTCCGCCGCCGTCTCGACCAGTTCCTCAGGATGGGACGCACCACGTAGGAATGTAAAGTTGCTCAGCGCGTGTAACTCAGCATAGCGAACACTCGTATCCAGAGGCTCCTTACCCGAAGATGCCATGCAGATACCAGTCCGGTGTTCGCTGCCGGTTACGAAATACCCATAAGCGTATGCCCGCGCCGTTAACCGCCGTGTAGTAGTCACGGGAGATCCCTTGTTCATCCCACCACCCGGTCTCAAGCCGTTCGGGTCCATCCAGCAGTGTCAGCCGACATCCTTTGTGTAGTGGATAACCGAGATCCGTTGGTAATAAAGCCGGTTCTGGCAACATCCATAACGGACGCTTGATGCAGTCCCTGATAGTCAAGGTGCTGACCGACCAGTCCGACAAGGGATTCCGCACACCCCATGCATATTCGGGACGATGTTCAGCCACCATTGTCATTGCATTCACTGACTGACTTCCGATACGCGCAACAAGACGCTCCGCCAGTTGTGCAATGGAGTAACGCCGCCGCTGCGTTCCGCTTTTGTTGTGAAAGCACAGCCGTGCCGTCTCAGCCTGCAACGCCTGTGACAAGCCGCTGCGCAAACGCACGGCAATGACAGCTTCCGGAAGACGCAAAGCGTCAAAACGAATCTTAAGAAGATCAAACCAGCGTGCAGCAGTTCGTTCGGCAAACGCCGAACCTAGCCGTAATTCTGTCGCAGTACTTTTGATATGGAAAAAACTGAAACACAATCGTTGCGTACCAAGCTGACGCGCCAGCAAAAACTGTTCGTGAGATAACAACAACTCACGACAGATATTCAACAATAGCTCGCGATCTGATTGTTCTTCGGCCATCTCGTAATCGGCACAGAAACGCTCAGGCGCGCGCCATGAATCGCGCGGGTCCGGCAAGTATCCGAGCGCACGATCGAGTTCGAGTAAACGCTCCGCACCAAAACGCCGCGCAAAACCTTCGCGCGGTAAACGTAAACAATCGCCAACATTGATGATGCCCATACTCGTCAGGGATTCACGTTGACCTGCCGGCCAGTCCAGACAGCCAAGCGGTAACTGACGCAATGCGGGCCCAAGATTTTCCTCCGCGCGTATACAGGTGCGACGACCGGCCTTTGCCAGCCAGGTTGCAGCCAACGGAGTGGGTGCGATTGCCATCGCTGCCGAAAAACCCTGCACACCGAGACCTTTCGATACTTGTCGCCGCAGGCTGGGAAGTCCTCCAAACAACCGCAGACTGCCGGCAATTTCCAGCAACAACACGTCCTTGCCGGCAATACTGACGAACGAGGAAAAGCGCTCCAGCCAGGTCGCCAGCGCTTCCAGCACCTGTTGTTCGCGAACAAGACTGCGTTCTTCAAGCCTGAGTGTCGGTAACAATGCGAGTGCAGCATTAGCCGTTTGACCCGGCATAACACCCGCTGCTGCTGCAACAGGATCAGCCTGCAGTACACGGTGTATGCCGTGCTGCTCTTCGACGATGGCCAGTGCCCTGTAGGAGGCCGCCGCCCCCGCGGCTTTATGCCCTCCGGGTGCGACATCCGCTGCAGAGCAGGCTTCCAACGGCAAATTGGGTAACCAGATACAAAACCACAGCCGCCGGACCGGCGTTGGCGTAACGGATAATGGCTTTATTCGTGGTGCGGGTTCCGCAAACGGTAATGTTTGCTGTTCTGCGGCGGAAGTTGGGGCGGCGTCCCGTACCGGGACGGGTGATTTCCATGCCCGCGTCATGGCTACAGAAGACTATCTAAAACAGTCGGACGTCCACCACGACTCTTCAAGATATGCACACGAGTACCCTGCCCCGTGGACTCCAACTCCAGGCGTAGCGCCGCCGCCGAGGGTTGTTGACGTGCCGCGAGCGGACGAAATGCAATCGCCCAGCTGTGCCCTTTTTCTGCCGCCAGTTGTAAACGTCGACTGCCTTTGTCATCGAGTGTGTCGGGCCACAACAATACGGCGGCACAAGTGCCCGACGATAATGCCTGCTCAGCCGACCACAATAACTCGCTGTCATCCTTCGGTCGTACGATGAGCATGCGTGACAAATCAATACCGTATTGCTGCAATGCCGGCGCATAAGGTTGAAACGGAGGGGCTACCCAGGCAATCCAGCCCGGTTCTGTGTACTCACCAGTGTGGGTTTGTATTTCCTCGGCGCTGAGTTGGGCCAGTGCCGGCATCAATAAACGCAGCTCACCCATGCCGTATTGCCCGATCAGAATTTCAGTTAGTGCCTCAAGCGGCCAGCCACCGCCGGGCAGGCAACGATCGAGTTCTGGATAACCGCTGACAAGCCGGGCCCGGGCGGCGAGCTGACTGCTGCCCCGCCAGACACGCGGGTTCTCCAGTAGCTTCTCCAAACTCATGCGGCAAACCCATCAATACTGTCGTATGTCATCGCGAATAACACCGACGACAACACCTTCGATGACGAGATCCTGTTCTTTCAGGTCAACTTCGATGGGTTCAAAGTCTTCGTTTTCCGGCAACAGCGATACGATTGACCCGTTTTGCCGGTAACGCTTGACCGTCACTTCATCATCAAGACGCGCAACAATGATCTGCCGGCTGCGAACCTCAGGTGTGCGATGTACGGCAACAAGATCGCCATCGAGTATGCCGGCATTCTTCATACTCATGCCGTGTACGCGCAACAGGTAATGCGGTTTGGGGTTGAACAGCTGCGGATCAATTCTGTAATGCGTCTCGATATGCTCCTCTGCGAGGATGGGTCTGCCGGCTGCGACCTGACCCACAAGCGGCAACCCCATCTGATCACGCAGAGAATCTTTCAGCCGAATGCCACGCGAAGCGCCGGGCACCAAATCCAGCACACCTTTGCGCTGCAACGCCCGCAAATGTTCCTCAGCAGCGTTGGCCGATTTGAAACCAAACTCGGCGGCAATCTCGGCACGCGTCGGTGGCATGCCCGTTTCGTAGATAAAGTCTTGAATAAGCTCAAGAATTTGCTTTTGTCTTGGGGTTAGTTCGCGCATTTCAGCTGTTCCTGTATACATTCACAGTACATGGGATTATATACAGTACTTTGAGCAGTGCAAGCCCTGTTTGAAGCGCTCTGGGAGCGGGCCATGCCCGCAAACCTCGGTCCCCTCGACGGGAGCGAAGCGGCAGCCGCCAGGCTGCAGAAAGTTTTGCCCATCTGCACAAGCTGAAAGATATCGCGGTCAGGGACCGCTCCAGCGCTGTCGCTCTAAACCGACAATATTGAATAAAAACAGCTCAACGTTGCAGCGCCGTGCGGATTGGGAAATAATGCGACTGCTATTTTATCCAACTATTCAAGGGACCATCCAAAATGAAAAAGACCGCACTCAGAGCAAGCGCACTCGTGCTCTTCGTAGCAATGGCCGCTGGCTGCGCCACCACAGGTTTGGACGACGTTAAAGCTACGGCTGATCGCGCCGCCGCTGATGCCGCCGCTGCCGCTTCATCTGCCGAAGCTGCACGCGCATCTGCTGATCGCGCCGCTCAGGCTGCTGCCGCTGCACAAAGCACTGCCGATCAGGCATTGTCTGCTGCAACAGAAGCGCAAGCGTGCTGTGAAGCAAATCGCGAAAGCATGGAACGCATGTTCCAGAAATCGATGTCTAAGTAGCCTAAGACTACTCACAAACATCTATTCAGACGCCGCGCTTGTCGCGGCGTTTTTTATGCTCATCCCAACGACCACCGGAACGCCGTCTGAACGTTCGACCAGCGCCTTAATAAGGTCCCAGTCGAGCTGTCCCGCACGCTCAGCGGTCGTGGCAATGAACTGTTCGGTGACGTGTGTCAGCGGATTCTTGCTAAACGACTCAATGTCCGGCAGTTCCACATCAGCATCGAGTACCTCAATATGCTCGGGCGTTTCTTCGGGCAGGCGTTGCGGTACCTCCAGCAATGGGTGTACTTCGGCCACCAGTGCATCACCGTCCCAACCAAACTTCACGGGCATGTCAATAATTCGCACCGCTGTCTTGACGCTGATACGCTCAAATAGAAACTCGATGTCCTCAGGGAACATGCGCACACAGCCGTGAGAAACGCGCATCCCAACGCCGGCTGGCCGATTCGTGCCGTGTATCAGGTAGCCCGGTAGTCCGAGTCGCAACACACGTGTACCCAGTGGATTATCCGGGCCCGGCGGCACGATGCGCGGCAGTGGGTCGCCGTCGGCAGCGTGTTCGTCACGAACCGACTGTGGCGGGTACCAGGTCGGGTTTTTCGCCATGGCGACGATTTGCGTCAGCCCCAGCGGCGTGTCCCAGTCCATGCGACCAATACTCATCGGATAGGTATGCACCTTCGCGGCTTCCCCGGCCTTCGGCTGCGGATAATAGTACATCCGGTACTCGGCGAGATTCAGTACCAGTCCGGATCGAACCCCGGGCGGCAATACGAATCGATTGGGCAACACGATTTCCGTACCTTCACCTGGCAGCCAAACGTTGATATCGGGGTTGGCTCGAACGATGTCCTGATAACCGAGGCCGTGGCGCCGAGCGATATCGACCAGTGTATCGTCATAGGTCGCGATAACTGTCGAGATAGCGCCCACAACATCCTGACCTTCAGGCGGCAGGTCATAAATCGCCGCATAGGCTGGTGCCAATGTGACGAATGACAGGGCGATGACTGGTAAGCGTTTTTTCACTGGCCTATTTCTTCTCTGTCGATGACTTCAGTTTCTGATTCGGCGGCAGCCAGCCATTCCTGCATCGCCTCACTTTCGAGCAGGCGGCACGGGTAAAAGCCGGCAGATTCCGGGAGGTTGATGCCATACGTTCTGAAGCGCAATACTACGGGCGCAAACATCGCGTCGGCAACAGAAAAGTCGCCAAATAACCAGCCGCCCTGGTCGCCGTATTCGCGATAGCACTCGGACCAGATTGCGATAATGCGATCAATGTCTTGTCCCAGTTCGTCGGGCAAGGCCACCTTGCGACCCATAGCGCGACAATTCATCGGCATACGCTCTCTCAGTACCGGAAACCCGGCATGCATTTCTGCGCAGACCGCTCGCGCATGTGCCCGTGCTGCGCTATCAGCCGGCCACAGATTTTTTTCCGGCCATCGCTCGGCGACAGTCTCGGCAATCGCCATGGTGTCCCAGACCGTCACATCCTCGAGCTGCAGGACGGGTACGCGACCTGCTGCCGAGAAGGCAGCTATTTCACCGGCTGAGGCAGGCTTGTCGAGCGCGATTCGATGCTCGCTGAACTCAATTCCGGATTCCCTGAGCAGCAGCCATGCGCGCAGCGACCATGACGAATAGTTCTTATTACCGATAATGAGTCTGGTTTTCATATTTCGGACCTGTCCCGTAGGCACATGGTAAACCATCGTGCATTGACCGATATAGTGACTTCCCGGTAGCCTGATCATATGTCCATGAAAATCTCATTCGAACTGAGCGACCGCGACCTCGATTTTTTTCGCAAAGCACTGAAACAGTCTCGTGAGGCTGTGCGGCACGCGGAAGAATCCGAGATTATCGAGGCGATAAACGATGTTCTCGATAAAATCCGTCAGAATGAGCCTTTGCCTGACTTCGTCGGTAAACGAATTCCCGAGCTCGAATCGCTGATCAGCATGCTGACTGACGATGAATGGCAATTACCGGAATCCTATCGTGAGCGGCTGCTTGCAACATTTGTCTATTTTGCGGATCCCGAGGATATCCTGCCCGATGACATTCCAGTTATTGGTTATCTCGATGACGTCATCATCATTGAACTCGTGGTGCGTGAATTGCATCACGTACGGATCGCCTACGATGATTTTTGCCGGTTTCGCGACGACTTTGACAGTGGCAAAGGAAAGAATGTCGATGCGGTCATTCGCCGTGACCGAATTGATCGAAAGCGACAACAGCTGCATCAACGGATGCGACGTCGCTCAGCACGACAGAAGAAGAGCCAAATCTGGTAGCGCCGCGAGCGTGCTGCCGCGTCAGAGACGCATCAATACCGAACCCCAGGTAAAGCCGCCGCCGAAAGCCTCCATCAGAATCAACTGGCCGGGTTTGAGCCGACCGTCTCGAATTCCGACGTCGAGAGCCATCGGTACAGACGCCGCCGATGTATTGCCGTGATCTTGAACTGTCAGGATAACTTTTTCCATCGGCATACCGAGGCGCTTTGCCATTGCCTGAATGATACGAATGTTCGCCTGATGCGGCACCAGCCAGTCGAGCTCTTCTTTGGTGACGCCAGCATCCTCCAGCGTCTGCGCCGCGATACGTCCAAGCGTCTTCACAGCGACTTTGAATACCTCGTTACCGATCATCATGATCCCGGCAGCGTCAGTGCCCGCAGCGGCAAGATCGTTTGATGCGCCGACAGGGTAATACAATAGTTCTTTGTATTGTCCGTCGGCTCCCAGATGGCAGGAAATAATGCCCTGCTCCTCTGATGCCTTCAGCACAACAGCCCCCGCACCGTCGCCAAACAGCACGCAGGTATTACGATCGCTCCAGTCAACCAGTTTGGTAATGCACTCAGCGCCTATGACTAACGCGCACGTCGTCTCACCAGCTTTGATAAATTTATCCGCGGTGGTCAGTGCATAAATAAACCCTGTGCATGCCGCCTCAAGACTAAAGGCGGTGCAAGCCGGTATGCCGAGTGCGTGCTGAATAATTGTCGAGATGTTCGGAAAAATCAGGTCAGGCGTCGTAGTGCCCGTGATAACCATATCAATGTCGGTGACATCGATACCGGCATCCTCGATCGCGACCTTGGCCGCTTCGATACACATGTCGGACGTCGTTTGGTCTTCGGCGCACACGTGGCGGCGTTCCACACCGGTACGGGTCCGAATCCACTCGTCGGTCGTATCGACGATCTCTTCGAGATCGGCGTTCGTCATGATTCGTTCGGGGAGATATCGCCCCGTTCCGACGATGCGCGAATAGATCATGCGGCTTCCTCTTGCAGCAAAGTGCCGATCTGCTGTGGCAACTGATTCCTGACTTCAACAATCGCGGTGTCTATTGCATGCTGAAACGCAACGGCATCAGCGCTGCCATGGCTTTTGATTACAATACCATTTAGGCCGACCAGAGTCGCACCGTTGTAGCGTCGCGAATCCATTTCCACGGCGAGACTTTTCAGCACCCGACTCGCCAGCATCGCCTGTAACCTGGCAAAAACATTGCGCGTAAATGCGCGTTGCAGAAAGTACGTTACCAGACCGACAGCCCCCTCTATTGTCTTCAGAGCAACGTTACCCGTGAATCCGTCCGTCACGACAACGTCAGCCTTGCCCGAAAACAAGTCATTGCCTTCTATAAACCCGACGTAATTCAGCGAGCTCGCGTCCAGCATCGCTGCCGCCTCCCGAACCGTATCGTTGCCCTTGATATCTTCGGCGCCAATATTCAGTAATGCCACACGCGGTCGATCAATACGTGCGATGTCCGATGCCACAATAGAGCCCATCATCGCGTATTGAAAAAGCTGTTCGGCACTCGCCTGAGTATTCGCGCCAAGATCCAGCATGTGCAAAGAGCCCCCTTTGGCGGGGAGTTCAGTGATAAATGCCGGCCGGTCAATGCCGGGCAGCGTTTTGAGAACAAATTTGGCAGTCGCCATTAATGCACCGGTATTACCGGAACTGACACAGGCATCCGCAGCGCCATTTTTCACAAGATTGATAGCGACACGCATTGATGAGTCTTTTTTTCTGCGTAACGCCTCGGCCGGTGGTTCCGACATTTTTACAACTTCCGAGGCATGTACGATTTGCAATCTGGGATTGTCGCCGACGATGCGTGTGACGAGGTCTTCAAGTTCGGACTGGTCTCCGACTAACCGCAGTTGAATGCTCGTGTACTTCTTAAGTGTTGCGGCTGCCGCGCGCACAACCACCTCAGCGCCGAGGTCGCCGCTCATTGCATCAAGGGAGAGGGTTGAGTGTGTTCCCACAAACAGTCAGGCCGGCATCGATCACCAGCCAGGCCAGGGAAATTTACTCTTCTTCTTCTTCGATTTCAGGTTGCTTAACAACCTGAACGCCACGGTAGAAACCGTCGGCCGTTACCCGGTGTCGCAGGTGGGTTTCACCGGATGTCGGATCGACGGACAATGCTGCACTCTTGAGCTTGTCGTGTGCACGACGTGCGCCCCGGGTTGAAGGCGTTCTGCGGCTTTTCTGAACTGCCATGATCTTCTCCAATTAGACCCGATTATTGGTCCGGATCTTTTTCATGTTGCTTCATCTGCGAGCCTAATGCCGCAAACGGTCGTTTCAATTCCGTAGCGTGTTCGTCATCTGCCGAAAACGCAATGCAATCTGCCATATTGTCGTGCCGCGTCGAAAACGGCATCGCCATGATCAACAGTTCTTCTACAATATCCTGCGGCCGCAGGGTTCGTTCCCCGAGTTCCCATACTTCGAACTCATCGAACTCTTTTGCCGTTTCCTGCCCGTTCAGAAGCAGCAGTCGCGGCTCAATGCACAATGTCAGTCGGAACGGCTCCAAACATCTCTGGCATACCGCGTCCGTGTCGACAGTCGCTCTCCCTGCTACGGTCGGAATACTTTTCCGGGTGTCAGCGAAACCGAATTGTAGTTCACCACGTACCACCCTTGCGCGCCAACCGGCTGGCATTTTATCGGCGCCGAGCGCAGCAAGATCCGTCTCGATAATCTTCGCAAGATCGG
>SMUX01303054.1_pt1 | contig 35445 bp, 32 predicted proteins | sample 2456431 | NCBI WGS metagenome assembly SMUX01 (sample SAMN11095930, study PRJNA526329) | marine sediment metagenome | biome: Marine sediment; feature: Surficial sediment; material: Deep marine sediment; isolation source: Hadal surficial sediment | place: Pacific Ocean | collected 2014-11 | depth... | reverse complement strand
CGAGATGGTACGGCCGAAGCGTTAAAGGTTGTGCATACCGTTAAGGACGGGGTCATTCTTGAGAAAGTCGTGGCGCAGGAAGGCAATGGTCTCGAGATAATTCGCAACGGCAGCAGAGTACATCGCATCCTGCCGGACAGAAAATCAGTATTGGTCGAAGAGTGGAACGATCAGTCCACTCTGTTTTCTACATTGCCGACAAGTGATATTCGAATTGGCAACGAGTATGACGTCGCCATTGTCGGCAAGGAACGCATCGCCGGACAGGAAACGATAATGCTCGCGATCCGCCCCCATGACAGCTATCGCTACGGCCATAGAATCTGGCTTGATACCAAGACCAGTTTCCCGTTGCAAACGCAGTTGATCGGGGATGACGGTCGTACTATCGAGCAAGTCAAGTTCGTCGACATTGTTCTCAATCAGGAGATTCAGGCGAGCGCCCTGGCGCCATCGTACAGTACCGAACACTTCAAGTGGCTCAGGCAACCGTCCAGTCACAAGGGCACCACAGTCGAGACGAGCTGGAGCAGCGATGAGTTGCCGGTGGGGTTCCACGCTGTAGCGACGCATGAGGAGACGATGTGGGGCAGCGACGAGATCGTCACTCATATTTTGTTCAGCGATGGCCTCGCCAACATTTCAGTTTTCATCGCAGCCAATAGCGGTGAACTTGTCGCCGGACCGGCGCGTGACGGTGGTTCGAATTCCTACAGCGTTGAAACTGGCGAATATGAAATAACAGTGATCGGCGAAGTTCCGGCGATGACAGTCAAGCAAATCGCCACGACGATGCGGCAACGCTGAAACACCCGACACTGGGCGCTGCCACACTAAGGCGGCCGCTCCTGTAAACTTCCGGTATGCAAAACCCACATGGCCGAATAGTCTCCGTGTACGCCGACGATTTCGGCACCAATGCCGTTGTGGAAATCGATGCTGTCATCGCCTGTGAACGATGCGCATCGGGAAAGGGATGTGGCGCGGGATTACTCGGTGGCCGATCGGGAGAGCGGCAGGTGAAGGCAACCGTGACCGCTGATCTGAACGTCAGAGATGGCGATATCGTTAGTATCGTCCTGGAGCCCAGGAATCTGCTACGAGCCGCATTTATCGTTTACGGTTATCCGCTGGCCGGTGCTGTTCTGGCAGCGATTGCAGTGTTTAGCACGGGCTTTGGCGATGGGGTGGCTGCAGCCTCTGCACTGTCGGGGATTATTGCCGGGTATTTTGTTGCCAAAGTCCGGTTACGAAACACTCAATGCCTGCGCGATTTTACGCCGATGGTGGTTGCAAAGCTGACGTCGGTGACTGAGTGACGACGATCCAATACTACACGCGCAAAGGATGCCATCTGTGTGAGGAGATGCTCGAGGAACTGCTCCCCATGATCCGTAGTTCGGCCGAGATCGAGATTCGGGACGTTGACGACCGGCCTGAATGGCGCCAAAAATATGACGTCCGCGTCCCTGTGATCGAACATCTGGGACAAGTGGTCAGCGAGTATCCGCTCGACTACGACGCGATCCGGCGCGTCCTGGCCGAAAGTCATCAAAACTCCGAATAACATGCGAATTTCAGGAGCCGGACTCGGTATACTTCGCCGCTGCATTGGGCTGACCTGCGCACAGGCCGCCGCCGATAACTCCCTGTCATGAAGCATATTCGTAACTTTTCGATCATCGCTCATATCGACCACGGCAAGTCGACACTGGCGGACCGTTTTATCCAGCATTGCGGCGGACTGACGGATCGTGAGATGGAAGACCAGGTACTCGACTCAATGGACCTTGAGCGCGAGCGTGGCATTACGATCAAGGCACAAAGCGTGTCTCTCAACTACACCAGCGACTCGGGTGAGGTATACCAACTGAATTTCATTGATACGCCCGGGCACGTGGATTTCGCCTATGAGGTCTCGCGATCTCTTGCAGCGTGCGAGGGAGCTCTGCTGGTGGTTGATGCGGCGCAGGGCGTTGAAGCGCAGAGTGTTGCCAATTGCGTCACCGCGATCGATCAAGGACTCGAAGTAATGCCGGTACTGAACAAGATCGACCTTCCTGCAGCGGATCCTGAGAAAGTAGTAGCCGAGATCGAGGACATCATTGGAATAGATGCTCAGGACGCCATCCATGTCAGCGCAAAAACCGGCCAGGGTGTTCCTGCGTTGCTGGAACAAATTGTTGACGTGATCCCGGCGCCGGAAGGGGAGCCCGACGGTGAACTGCAGGCATTGATTATCGACTCCTGGTTCGACAATTACGTCGGCGTTGTGTCGCTGGTTCGCGTCGTCAACGGCAGCCTCCCGAAACGCAGCAAAATAACTGTAATGTCGACCGGTAACAGCTATGTTGCTGATCGAGTCGGTGTCTTCACGCCGAAGATGGAGGATCGTCCGGGACTTAATGCGGGTGAGGTCGGGTTCGTTATCGCAGGCATCAAGGATATTTTTGGAGCGCCAGTTGGCGATACTTTAACGGCAGCTCATAGGCCGTGTAAGGCGCCGCTGCCTGGATTCAAGCAGGTGCAGCCGCGAGTCTTCGCCGGCCTGTTTCCGATCAAGTCGGACGACTACGAAAGTTTCCGTGAAGCATTGCAAAAACTGCGTCTCAACGATGCAGCACTGCATTTCGAACCCGAATCCTCGGCTGCGCTGGGTTTCGGTTTTCGTTGCGGTTTTCTCGGTATGTTGCACATGGAAATTGTGCAGGAACGTATTGAGCGCGAGTACGATATTGAACTCATTACTACCGCGCCGACGGTAGTTTTTGAGGTCGTTAATAGGGCTGGAGAAGTACTGCAGGTCGATAATCCTTCGAAGTTGCCACCCCCCAACGACATTGCCGAATTTCGCGAACCAATAATATCGGCGAACGTGCTGGTGCCAGAAAAGTACGTTGGTGCCGTCATCAAACTGTGCATCGTTAAACGCGGTGTGCAAAAGCAGATGCGGTATCTCGGTGGGCAGGTATCACTGGTGTATGAAATTCCGCTGGCAGAAATCGTGCTCGACTTTTTCGATCGCCTGAAATCCGTCAGTCGAGGCTTCGCTTCGTTCGACTATCATTTTGAACGTTTTCAAGCGGCGCCGCTTGTGAGGCTGGATGTCCTTATTAACAAGGATCGAGTCGATGAACTGTCGATCATCGTGCATCGCGAGGACGTGAAGACGCGCGGCCGCGATCTCGTGGAGAAAATGCGCAAACTGATTCCGCGACAGATGTTTGATGTCGCTATCCAGGCGGCCATCGGCAGTCAGGTTATCGCACGCAGCAATGTGAAAGCGTTACGCAAGAATGTGACGGCAAAGTGTTATGGTGGCGACGTTTCAAGAAAGCGAAAACTGCTTGAAAAACAAAAAGCAGGCAAGAAGCGAATGAAACAGATAGGTTCCGTCCAAATTCCACAGGAAGCATTTCTTGCTGTTTTACGAGTTGATAAGTGAGTCATTGTATTGAGTATTAATCTCGCATTGATCCTGACGATACTGACACTGGTCTCTGGTGTTGTTGTGGCCCTGGACAAGCTGCTGTGGAAAACGGCGGAGCAGGATAGCCGTACGGCACCGCGCGGGGTTGAGACGCTGGTCGAGTATTCACGTTCGTTCTTTCCTGTGTTGATTTTTGTATTGATTATTCGCTCATTTATATTCGAGCCGTTCAGAATCCCGTCCGGATCCATGAAACCCACACTACTGGTCGGTGACTTTATTTTCGTCAAGAAATACAGCTACGGACTGCGATTGCCTGTTACCGAGACGAAGATTATTGAGACGGGTCAGCCAAAGCGCGGTGACGTGGTGGTATTTCGGCTGCCGTCGAATCCCAGAATTAACTACATCAAGAGAGTTGTCGGGTTGCCGGGCGACGAAGTCTCTTATGAGCGGCAGCGTCTGACAATCAACGGTGTCACGATGGACATTAGCGCCAACGGCGAAATATTCGATAACGCGCCGGTTTATGAGGAAAATCTCGACGGCCGGGTTCACAAAACGTTAATCTACGATCCGGGGCATTCCAAGCAAGATGGGGTTTACCTGATTCCGGAAGGTCATTACTTCGTTATGGGCGACAATCGCGATCGCAGCAAAGACAGTCGCTACATCGGCGCCATCCCCGAGCAATACCTCGTTGGAGAAGCCGTTCGCATCTGGATGCATTTCATACCCTGGGAAATGCCGGATTGGGGCCGAATCGGCACTAAAATCGAATAATGTGGTGTCAGTCACTGATTTGGCAGCTAAAATCGGGCTACGCTGGTGATTGATTTTGTCAAGTAGTAACGCAGGAATTCGGAGAACTCGCTATGTACGCCAAGCCCTGTAACACGCAGTGTTCAAGACACCGTCAGGCCGGCATCACGACACTTGGAATGATTATCCTGGTAGCGTTTGTCGGGCTTTTTGCGTTTGCGGGCATTCGCCTGGCGCCGGTTTACCTAAATTACATGAAAGTTGCCGGTGTGGTCTCGGGTGTCCATAGGGAATTCGATGGCGCCAATGCAACTCGCGCGTCGATTCGTAGTTCCATTTCACGACGTTTTGATATTGAAAGTGTTGGTGAAATAACCGCGAGGGACGTTAAAGTGACGAAGGTCGATGGTGGTCACGAAGTCGTCGCTGCGTATTCTCACAAGGCACCGTTTGTCGGCAATGTTTCATTTGTTGTGGATTTCGACAAGCGGGTACTAGTGCGCCGGTAAATCGTCGGGCAAACGACCCGGACAAATGAAGAGCGAAGCCATTGAAAAAAGCCGAGAGCTGGCTCGAAAAGACGCTGCGGTATCGATTTCAGGACGCTGAGCTGTTTCGGCAGGCGTTAACCCACAGAAGCGCAGGCAATCGTAATAACGAGCGACTCGAATTCCTCGGCGATGCTGTTCTCGACTTTGTGATTTCGGAGATCGTTTATCGACTTCGTCCCGATGCATCGGAAGGCGATCTGAGCAGACTGCGTGCATCGTTGGTGAAGGATGAGTCACTTGCCGAGCTGGCAGTCGAACTTGAATTGGGTGAGCACCTGATACTCGGCAGCGGCGAACGCAAGACCGGCGGACACAGTCGTGAGTCGATCCTGGCCGATGCTTTGGAGGCAATCTTCGGTGCTGTCTTTCTGGATGGTGGATTCGACGCGGCCAAAGATTTAATAGCAGGCGCTTACGAGAATCGCGTTCGGACGCTGCCGGATGTAAACGAATTGTGGGACCCGAAAACTCGATTGCAAGAATGGTTGCAGGCGCGAAAATTTGCGTTGCCGAATTATGAACTTGTCAATGTTTCAGGCCGGGATCATAAGCAGACATTTGCGGTGACCTGCACGGTTGCCGAAAAGTCTGCCGCGACCGAGGGCGAATCGACGACGAGACGCAAGGCGGAACAAAATGCCGCGCGCAGAATGATCGAGCTGCTTACCGGGACAGAACAATGAATATTTCCGACGATTACCGTTGCGGGCTGGTCGCTGTTATCGGCCGGCCGAACGTCGGCAAATCGACGTTGGTTAATTCGATCATGGGTTGCAAGGTGAGCATAGTAACTGCAAAGCCACAGACGACCCGGCACCGGATATTGGCAGTGCATACTGGTGAGAAACAGCAGATTATTTTTGTCGATACTCCAGGATTGCACCGCAACGCCGGAAAAGCGATGAATCGCATGATGAACCGCACAGCGGCCAATGCGCTGGCCGATGGTGACCTGATTCTATTTGTCAGCGACGCGACTCGCTGGACGTCGGAAGATGATGATGTACTTAAGCGGCTCAAGTCTGCTCGTGCTCCGGTCATCGCGTTACTCAATAAAGTCGATAAGGTTCATCCCAAAGAAAAATTACTCGACGCGATTGCGTTGATGTCAGCGCGTTTCGACTTCTCAGAGATCGTGCCGATTTCGGCGAAGAAGAACGACAACCTAGACCACCTGATGAACATGATCCCGGCGTATCTGCCGGAATCACCACCGTTGTATCCCGAAGATATGCAAACCGACCGCAGCGAAGAATTTCACGTCGCTGAAATCATTCGCGAAAAGCTCACGTTGATGTTGCATCAGGAAATGCCTTACGGGCTTACCGTCCAGGTCGAACGGCTGGTCAGAGAAGAAAAGGGCATCGCCATCAACGCAATTATCTGGGTTGAGCGCGACAGTCAAAAAGGTATCGCAGTCGGCAAGAATGGTAGCGTACTCAAGAGAGTCGGGCGGTCCGCCCGATTGGATATTGCGAAGCGATTGGGCCAGGCCATTCATCTCGAGTTGTGGGTGAAGGTCAGGAAGAACTGGGCCGACAATGAAAGTGACCTGCTGAATCTCGGTTTCGAGACTCCCTGATTCGTGCATCGATCATGAGTGCTCAGCGTCGGGTCCAGCAGCAACCGGGTTACATCTTGCATCACCGCCCGTTTCGTGACTCCAGTCAGATACTCGAAATTGTGACTCGCGATCACGGCAAAATCGCGGTTGTCGCGCGTGGCAGTCGCGGTTCGAAGTCGCGTCTTGCGGGCGTGCTGCGGCCATTTCTCCCGCTACGAGTATCGTGGGTGGCGAAATCCGATCTCGGAACATTGACCGGAGCGGAGGCTGCTGGACTACCTGCCGGAATGGTCGGTGATGCGATGATGTCCGCCTATTACGTGAATGAATTGCTGCTTCACTTCTTACACCGTGACGATCCTCAGCCGGAGATCTTCGCGCTTTATGAAGAGGTGATTAGGGCTCTGGTTAGTACTGACAATGTAGCCGCCAGCCTGCGTTCATTTGAACTCGAGTTTTTGCGCCTGCTCGGATATGCCGTGAATCTGAGTCGCGAATTCGGCAGCCTCGACCCGCTTGATAGCGAGCAGAATTACGAGTTCCGAATGGAGCAGGGCGCTGTGGCGGTTGAACGATCCGAAGGACCACTCGTATTTACCGGGGCAACATTGACCGCTATCTCCGCACAGCGTTTCGGCGATCCCGATATTCTGCGTGCGGCCAATCGGCTGCTGCGAGAGATCATCGACTTTCACCTCGGTGGGAAGGAGCTCAAGAGCCGCAAGGTGCTGATGGAACTGCATCGCGGTAGACTCGCGCCTTCGAAAGGACGGAAACGCAACAGTGACTGACACAGGACCTCTGTATCTCGGCGTGAATATTGATCATGTCGCCACACTGCGGCAAGTCCGCGGCACGAGCTATCCACGACCTGCCGATGCGGTCGTCATGGCGGAGCAGGCGGGAGCCGACAGCATTACGGTGCATCTGCGGGAAGATCGGCGCCATATTCAGGATGCAGATCTTGCTGCCATTAACGCGGTGATGCACACACATATGAACCTGGAGATGGCTGTCACTGATGAGATGCTTGAGATTGCGATACAGGTCGGGCCGTCGGACGTCTGTCTGGTTCCGGAGAAGCGTGAGGAATTGACTACCGAGGGCGGACTCGATGTCAAAGGGCAATTGGCCAAAGTGACGGCAGCTTGTGATCGATTGGCGACGGCTGGCATCCGTGCGTCGTTGTTTATCGATCCACAATTCGAGCAGCTGGACGCAGCTGTCGCGGCCGGAGCGCCTGTTGTTGAATTACATACCGGCGCTTATGCTGATGCAGACGATGATGAACGGATTGGCGAATTGCAGCGCGTTGTCGCGGCGGCGGATTACGGTCATGGTCTGGGGCTGATTGTCAACGCAGGTCATGGGCTGCATTATCATAATGTTGCGGCGATCGCGGAAATACCGGAGATTGTTGAATTGAATATCGGGCACGCGATCATTTCCCGGGCCGTGTTTGACGGGCTGGCGATGGCCGTCAGTGAAATGAAGCGGCTGATGATCGCGGCGCGGCCAGCGTGATTTGGCGATGATCTTCGGCATCGGAACCGATATTGTCGAAATATCCCGCCTGGAAGCGACCTGGGAGCGTTTTGGTGAGCACTTTGCGATGCGGATACTGATGGACGAGGAACTGGAGCTCTTCAAAAGGACGAAGCAGCCGGCGCGATTTCTCGCCATGCGTTTTGCCGGCAAGGAAGCTACCGTCAAGGCAATGGGAACCGGATTCGGACACGGCGTCTGGCTGCGCGATGTCGGCATTACCGCTAACGAATGGGGCAGGCCGCTGATCATTTGGTCCGAACGTGGCCGGAAAGTGTGTGATCGATTGGGGATAGGCAGTGGACATGTCAGCCTGACCGATGACGCCGGGCTCGTCATGGCATTCGCGGTTCTGGAAGCCGCGGACTTCGAATAACCAGCCCGGATTCCGGCAATGAATTGCTTTTCTTTCGATATCGAAACGGTTCCCGACGTTGAGTTCGGGCGTCGGTTCTGGGACCTGGAAGGATTGCCTGACGGCGATGTTGCGACAGCGATGATGTGCAAGCGCCAGCAGCAGACCGGCTCCGATTTCCTGCCGCTACACCTGCAGCGAATCATTACGATCTCGGTGACGTTTCGTACGGCGGATACGTTCAAAGTGTGGACACTGGGCGATGAGGATTCGGATGAAGCGGAGATCGTGCAGCGATTCTTTGATGGCATCGAACGATATACTCCCGATCTTGTGTCGTGGAACGGCAGCGGATTCGATCTGCCGGTACTGCACTACCGTGCGCTGAAACACAACATTCAGGCGCCGCGATACTGGGAAACGGGCGACAGTGATCGTGATTTCAAATGGAACAACTACATGAGCCGTTTTCATTGGCGGCACATTGACCTGATGGACGTGTTGGCCGGGTTCCAGCCACGCGGTCGCGCAAGCCTCGATCAGATGGCTGTCTTGCTCGGCTTTCCCGGTAAACTTGGCATGCGCGGCGACCAAGTCTGGGACACGTTTCAGGAGGGCGGAATTCGTGAAATCCGCGACTACTGTGAAACCGATGTCCTGAATACCTGGCTCGTATTTCTGCGCTTCGAGCATATGCGAGGCAATCTGGACCGGGCCGGCCTGGAAAGTGAATACAACCTGGTTCGAAAGACACTCAAAAGTATGGACCAACCACACCTGAACGAATTTCTGGCGGCTTGGGCCGAGTAGCTCGCTCGCATGGCCAGGAAACGTCGAGAGCCGGAGACGGCAACCATAGAATCCGCAACGCATGATGGTCGAGGCATTGCGGCCATCAGCGGCAAGAAGGTTTTCGTTGCTGGCGCGCTTCCCGGAGAAAGGGTCGAGTTCATTCGTCGCAAATCGCGTCGTAACTTTGATGAGGCAGAGCTGCTTGACGTGATTGAAGCGTCCGCCGATCGAATCGCGGCGAAGTGCGAGGCATATGGTCGCTGCGGCGGTTGTTCGCTGCAGCACGTCAGCGAAGACTACCAGCGTTCGATCAAATCGCAGACGCTTAAGGACAATCTTGAGCGCATCGGCAAAGTCGAGCCTGAATCTTGGCTGCAACCCATGACGGGTCCGATATGGGGTTACCGTCGGCGCGCGCGCCTGGCCGTGAAAGATGTCGCGGCGAAAGGACGCGTGCTGGTTGGATTTCGCGAACGTCACGCCCCGTTTATCACTGACATGCATCGTTGCGAGGTTCTCGCAAAACCTGTTGGCGGCTTGATTGATGAACTCAGTGAGTTGGTTGGCAAGCTGTCCATTCGTGCTCGGCTGCCACAGATTGAGATCGCAGTTGCAGATAACTCGACGGCAATGGTGTTTCGCGTTCTTGACGCGCCTGACGATGCCGACAAGAGTCACTTGAAAGCGTTCGGAGTTGCCAATGACTGCCGAATCTACCTGCAGCCCGGCGGTCTGGATTCTTTGCAACTGATTCAACCCGAGCAGGTTGAGGAGTCGCTTTATTACACGCTGCCGGAGTTTGATATTCGTATCGACTTCGAGCCAATTGACTTTGTGCAGGTCAATCGCGATATCAATCAACAAATGGTGCGTTTTGCCATTGAACACTTGTGTCCGAGCCCGGACGATCGTGTACTCGATCTCTATTGTGGAATAGGTAATTTCTCATTACCTTTAGCCCGCCGCGCGGGCACCGTTCTTGGCGTTGAAGGTGAACGGAGCCTGGTGTTGCGCGCCGCTGACAATGCAGCCAGGAATGGCCTGGAGAATGTCGAATTCCGTGCAGCCGATCTCAGCCAGATCGACGGCACGGAGTCGTGGGTCAAAGCGGGCTGGAATCGTGTGTTGCTTGATCCCGCGCGCAGTGGTGCGGCAGAAGTCGTCGCACGCATGCACCTGTTCAATCCCGAGCGCATTGTCTACATCTCGTGTCACCCGGGCACTTTGGCTCGCGACGCGGACATTTTGGTTCACCAGCACGGCTATCGACTCGAATCTGCGGGTATCATCGATATGTTCCCGCATACAGCCCATGTAGAATCAATCGCTGTATTCACACGACAGTAGCTACGACAAGCAAGGCGCGACGAATGTCATTGGGACCCGTGATGCTCGATATTGAGGGACTCGCGCTGAGTCCGGCAGACCGCGAACTGCTGCGGCATCCCGCTGTGGGTGGCATCATTCTGTTCACGCGCAATTTCGAGTCGGTGCAACAGGTCACCGGTCTGGTCGCGGAGATTCGCGCGCTGCGTAGCCCGCCATTGCTGATCGCAGTCGATCACGAAGGAGGCCGTGTACAGCGATTCCACGATGGCTTCACGCTTATGCCTCCGATGCGTGATATCGGCAGAGCATTCGATCGCGACCACGATTCGGGGTTGGAAATCGCCCGGCAGGCGGGATGGTTAATTGCGTCGGAATTGCGTGCTGCAAGTATCGATCTATGTTTTGCGCCTTGCGTTGACCTGGACTGGGGGATCAGCGAAATCATCGGCAACCGCTCGTTTCACAAAAAACCCGATGCGGTCAGCGAATTAGCTGGCGCATTTGCTCGCGGCCTGAGAAGTGCCGGTATGGCCACGGTTGCGAAACACTTTCCGGGACACGGCGCCGTTGTCGCGGATTCGCATCTTCGATTGCCCGTTGACCGCCGCGACTACGGGTCGATTCTCGATGATATGCGCCCGTACGAACGCATGATCAGCACCGGCGTCGTGGCCGGTGTCATGCTGGCGCATATTGTTTACCAGGAAATCGACAGCATGCCGGCAGGATTCTCTGAATATTGGATTCAGCGCGAATTGCGCGCCCGGCTCGGGTTTGGCGGCGCGGTTTTCTGCGACGATTTGAGTATGAAAGCGACCAGCAGCTACGGTTCTGTTCCCGAGCGCGCGCAGCTCTCGCTCAACGCAGGTTGCGATATGATTTTGGTGTGTAATGATCGCGCAAGGGCAGAGCGGGCCGTGGCCGCACTAAACGACTATTCCAACCCGCTATCGCTCGTGCGTCTGGCCCGATTACATGGGACCGGGAACACGGTGCGCGAAGCATTGCGGGCCAGTGATGAATGGCAGGCCGCGCATGCATTATTCGCGAAATGGAGCGAGCGTCCGGAGTTACAACTGAATGCCTGAACAGTTTTTCAAAGGCGAATCCGACGGGTGATAATGAAGGGCGTCAATCGACAAATTCTTGAGCAAGTCATTGCGGCGACGACTGAACCGCTACTCGTTGTAGGCATTGATCAGCCCGATTGGCCCGTCGTCCTGGTGAACCCCGCCTTCGAGACGATTACGGATGCTGATGTGCTGAAGAAACCGTTCGCCGATGTTATCGAAGAACTCGCTGGACGCGAACTGGCCCTCGAAGTCAGCGAAACGGTTCGATCGCAACAGGAGACCAGTCTGCCGATTGAGTCGAATAACCGCGAGTATCTGTTGGTGCTGCGGCCGTTGAAGATGGCCGATGAGGAAACGGCCCGGTTTTATGCAGCGTACTGGCGCTCGGGTACTGGCGCGGGGACAGCCGAGGGTGCGGAGATGCACCATGCGCTACTGAAGGCCAAGCGGCGCATTCGTGATCTGTCACGCGATGACCCGGTAACGGGATTGCTGAACGGTCGCGCGTTCGCCGACGTGTTTGAACACGACTGGGCCGTGGCCGCACGAGAAAAGGGCAAGTTGTCGTTGGTTACGTTCACACTGGACGATTATTCAGCCTACCTTGAGGTCTTCGGCAGGCACGCTGCCGATTCGTGCCTGCGCAGGGTGGGGCGGGCCATCCAGCGATGTTTGCGGCGCGCCAGTGATGTCGCCGCGCGACTGGACGGGCAGCGATTTATTGTTCTGTCGCATGCGTCCGACGAGGATGGTGTACGCAAATTTGCCGGTCAGATTTCTACGGCGGTTCGTGAACTCGGGCTACATCATCCGCGTTCGAATTCGTCGAAATTCGTGACGGTATCTTACGAAGTACTGGTAGCCGATGTCAGCGAGGAAAAACGCAATGCGCGTGAATTTCTAGCCGCGCTACTCACCTTCGTAGCCGAGTAATTCGGTGATGTTGGAGTTCTCGAGCAGCTCGTCCTCCACGGGTTCTTCTTCCTCAACACGTGAAATTTTCGCCATCACGCCGAATTTCGGGTGATCGAAGTAGCGCAACTCGCCATTCCGGAAAATACGGTCCTCAGAAATTCGATATCGCACGGGATAGCGAACAGCGAACAGGTCGACGGGTTGTTCGGGCGTCGCTGCGTCCAGTTGCAGATTGATGGCGAGATGCAGGTAGCGGCTGAGGTACAACGTCAGGTCGCCCTCCAGCCCCTCTGGCGGTGTCATGTACGAGCCTAGTGGGCGGACTACTTTTTCTTCATCGGGATACATTGGCTGGGTCCAGCCGAAATGCATCAAGGGTTCATAAGCGTCCAGTCGCTCCAGGCGATCAAAAATATCGACCAGACTGAAATCTTCTTCAGCGAGCATGACCAGTTCGTACCTGCGTTCCTCGTTCCGCACGACAGGTTCGGGTGGCAGCTTTTCGACGGTATTCAGAAAATTCTCGTCAAGAGCATCATCAAGCATGAACTCGCTGTCCGGTGGCTCATCGGGAACGAATATTTCGCTGCCCGTCGAGATGCCCTTTGCGTAGGAGAAAATGATCATTTCGACGGTATAGCGCCGCACCTCGATTTCTTCTTCGGGGGCGTCCTGAGCCAGCACACCGCTGGCCGCCAATGGCAGCAGTAGTAGAGAAACTCGTTTATTCATCCAGTTATTCATCCAGTTAGCTGTTTTGGACCGTGAGACGCTGCATAAGGTTCTCTATGGCGCGGAATCGACTCTCGAGATCATCCAGGTCATCGGTAAATTGCAGGCGGTGTGAGCCCTGCAAACGGTAGCGACGGCTATCATTTTGCACTAATTGTACGAGAGCGACAGGATCAATATGGCTCTCGGCCGCGAAAACGAGGGCTCCACCGGCTGCCGTGGCATCGATTTTCTCAATGCCCAGTGCGGCAGCTGACTTTTTGATGGCCGCGATGCGCAAGAGGTTATTTGTCGCCTCCGGCAGTAAGCCGAAGCGATCGATGAGCTCGACCTGCAGCTCGCGGAGTTCCTCGATGTCGACAGCCGCCGAGATGCGCTTGTAGAGCATCAGCCGCAGGTGTACATCCGGAACGTAATCGTCAGGAAGCAGGGCTGCAATGTGGAGATTGATATCCACGCCCGTATTCAGGGGCTCCTCGAGGTCGGGTTCCTTGCCGGCCCGTAACGATTCCACGGCGCGTCCCAGGAGCTCGGTATACAACGAGAATCCGATCTCCTGTATTTGCCCGCTCTGAGTGTCGCCAAGAAGTTCTCCCGCCCCGCGGATTTCGAGATCGTGCGCAGCGAGCGTAAAGCCCGATCCGAGGTCCTCGAGTGAATCGATGGCCTCAAGGCGCTTCACTGCGTCGGCTGTCATAACGGCTTTAGGTGGCGCCACAAGATACGCGTAGGCGCGATGATGCGAGCGGCCGACACGTCCGCGCAGCTGATGCAATTGCGCAAGCCCGAATCGATCGGCGCGATTAATGATGATCGTATTGGCTGTCGGTACATCGAGTCCACTCTCGACTATGGTCGTGCATAACAGCACATTGAAACGGCGCCGATAAAAATCGAGCATCACCTGTTCGAGTACCCGCTCACGCATCTGTCCGTGACCGATTCGTATGTTGGCCTCGGGTACCAGCTTTTGTAGTTGTTGCTCCATATGACCGATATCGTCGACTCGGTTGTGTATGAAATACACCTGGCCACCGCGTTTGATTTCTCGCAGGCAAGCTTCACGTATGACAACGTCATTCCATTCGAAGACAAACGTTTTTACGGCTAGTCGTTCGGCTGGCGGGGTAGTGATAAGCGACATCTCGCGCAGGCCACCCAATGCCATGTTCAAGGTTCTGGGTATCGGTGTTGCTGTCAGGGTCAGGACGTCTATGTTACTGCGCAGCGATTTGATCATTTCTTTGTGACGCACGCCAAAGCGGTGCTCCTCATCGATTATGACGAGTCCGATATCGCGAAAATCACTGGTATGCCCGAGTAGCCGGTGTGTCCCGATGACGACATCGACGTTGCCGGACTGCAGTCCCCGCACAATGTCTTTTACCTGATTCGCGGTCTGAAATCGTGATAGCACCTCAACGCGGACGGGCCAGTCGGCGAATCGGTCGCGAAAAGTCTGACCGTGTTGCTGGGCGAGCAAGGTTGTCGGCACCAAAATAGCGACCTGTTTTCCCCCGTAAACTGCAGCGAACGTAGCACGCAGTGCGACCTCGGTTTTGCCGAACCCGACATCTCCACACACGATCCGGTCCATCGGCTGATCGGATTCGAGGTCTTCGAGTACATCGTCAATCGTCTGTGCCTGATCTGTGGTTAGTTCGAACGGAAACCCCGATTCGAACGAACGATACTCACTCTCCGGCCAACGGAATCGATGTCCGGGGCGAGCCGCGCGACGTGCATAGATATCGAGTAACTCTGCCGCGACGTCGCGAATTTTCTTGATTGCCCGTTTTCGCGCCTTTCGCCATTGGTCGCTGCCAAGGCGATGCAATGGCGCTTTGTCGGGCGACGCTCCGGTGTAACGAGATATCAAGTCCAATGCGTGTACGGGCACGTAGAGTTTGTCGCTGTCGGCGTACTCAAGATGCAGGAACTCGGCTCTGATGCCGCCGGTTTCGAGCGTAATGAGACCAAGGTATCGCCCGACCCCGTATTCTGCATGAACCACGGGCGAGCCTTCGTCGAGATCGTTGAGCTGCCGAATGATGGTTTCCGGATCACGATCGTTTTTGCGCCTGCGCTGGCGCATCGAATTGCGTTCGCCGAATAGCTGCTGCTCGCTGACAATCGCTATCTTCGCACCCGGAAGCAGTACGCCGTTTTCGAGCGGTGCGATGGCGACGCCAATACGATGGCTATCGTTACGGAAATGTTGCCAGCCGTCGACGCGCGTGAGATCGAGACCGCGGCCGGATAAAAGTTCATGCAATTGTTCGCGGCGACCCGGCGAATCTGCACTAAAAAGCACCCGGCCGTTGAAAGTCCGCAGAAACTGCAGCAGAGCGTCCGCAGCATCGTCATAACGTGCTTCAATTTTCATTGCGGGTGGCAGGCGCGTGTCGTGATTAACGGCATTGCCAGCGAGAGACTGTGCCGAATAACGTATGCAGGAAAATTCGGCAAGCTGCGATGCGATGCGCTCCGGCATCACGAATGTTTCTTCGGCCGTCAGCACGGGTCGCTCAGGATCCAGACTACACATTGCAAACCGTTCTTGCGTTTCGACCACGAATTGTTGCAATAACGAATCCAGCGACTCCGGTTTCAGCACAATACAATTTTTAGGCAAATAGTCGAGCAGTGACGCCGTAGAATCGAAAAACAATGGCAGGTAATACTCGATGCCACCGTGCGCGATTCCGTCCGAGACGTCGCGGTACACTCGTGACTTGCCGGGTTGGCCTGCAAATCGTTCGCGATAATTGTGTCGAAATGCGGCTATCGCATCCGCATCCAGTGGGACTTCTCTGGCGGGCAGTATGCGAATGGCATCGACTTTCTCATCCGATATCTGGTTCTCGGCTGAGAAGTAGCGCAGAGATTCGATGTCATCGTCGAAGAAATCGATTCGGACTGGCGCGTCGGTGCCCATCGGATAAATGTCAATCAACGATCCGCGCACGGCAAATTCGCCATGCTCCGAAACCTGTGGAACGCGCAGGTAGCCCGCTGCGACGAGCGAGTGAGTGAAGTCTTCACGCGGCAACTGCTGGCCGCACATCAGCGACAAAGAGCGAGCGGCAACATAGCCAAGTGGCGGCAGCCGTTGCGGCAATACTCCGACAGTTGCGATGATGATGCCACTTGCCATGTCAGGCAATGCGGCGAGAACGCTCAGTCGCTGGGAGATGATGTCCTGGTGCGGCGAGAAACTGTCCCACGGCAACGTTTCCCACTCGACAAAATGCTTGACCGGAATCCGGTTGCCAGTGAAGAAACCGATTTCAGCCTCAAGTTGATCTGCGTGTCGTGGATCCTCGGCCAGAAGCAACACGGGTCGCGCTCTATCGGCGGTCAGGCACTGTGCCAGTTCGGCGGCCGCCAGCGCGCAGCTGGCGCCGATCAGACGTCCCCAGGCAGCGTCGTTGCCGGGTGGCGGAATTTTCGGATTACCGGGTATGAGTATTGACTGGGTCAAAGCAGCATTTTTTGGTCGGACAGCGTCTGCGGGACGCGATTATTACACAGACACAAAAAAGCCCGGGTCGTTTCGGACCCGGGCTGCATAGTTCGGAAAAGACTAGCGCTTCATGACAGCATGAATCACCTTGTCGTACTCGAAAAATACGACGAAGTTCGAGTACTCCCAACGCGTGATCGGCGGTTCACCCACTGGCGCCTTAACCGCTACCGGGCTGCCGTATATGGATTCAACGCTGACCTGCGTCATTCCACGAGTCGGTCGTCCGTTATCCGACATTGCCGCCGCGCCGCCTGTATCGACGGACTGAGCATTTGCCATCGCACCGCAGGCGAACAGCAATGCGATTGCGGACAGGATTCGCAGCTTGATCATTGGTACTACTCCTATTCGTGGTTCTTGAACTATATCACTGGTCACTGCACTTCCCCATGCGAACTGCGTCACAAGTCGTTGAATGTGGTTTAATGCGAGCCGATGCTAATCCCTGTCGAACTCTTCGTCGGGCTGCGCTATCTGCGAGCCAAACGGCGCACACGATTCGTGTCTTTTATCACGCTGATTTCCCTACTCGGGATATCGCTGGGTGTGGCTGCCCTCATCGTTATTCTGTCCGTCATGAACGGCTTCGAAGGCGAACTTCGCAGTCGGTTGTTGAGCATGTCGGCACATGGTTCGGTGGCGGCCAGCGACGGCACGACAGAACAGTGGGAAGCGCTGCTCCAAAAGGTCAGTGACGAACCCGGTGTAATGGCGGCTGCCCCGTTTATTCAGATGGAGGGCATGATTCAGTCGGGCAGGAATCTCGTTGCGGTGCTCGTACACGGAGTGGAACCACGTTATGAGCACGGGCTATCCGGCGACAGAATTAACATGGTGGAAGGCAGCCTTGATGTCCTGCAGCCCGGTGAACGCAGCATAATACTCGGTCGAATTCTCGCCTACGATATCGGTGCCCGGATCGGTGACAGTGTGGTGTTGCTGGTGCCTAAACCCGTTGGCGACGGTACGTTACAACCGGTGCTGGAACGATTTGTTACGCGCGGCATATTCGAGGCGGGTTTGCAGGATCATGACGGGGTGCTCGCGCTAGTGCATGCCGATGATGTGGCCGCAATACTGGGCCTCGGGTCGGCGGTCAACTCAGTTCGCTTCAGAGCCGATGACGTGTTGGCGGCACCCGCTATCGCCCGCGCACTACAAGCGAAGCTGGGAGACGGCTACACGACCAGTGACTGGACAATCGAGAACAGCAGCTACTTTCGGGCGATTCGACTCGAGAAGATGATGATGTCATTGATCTTGTCCCTGATCATCGGTGTCGCTGCTTTTAATATTGTTGCCAGCCTGGTGATGGTTGTAACCGACAAGACGACGGATATTGCGGTGTTGCGTACCCTGGGTATGAGCCCGCAAGGTGTTGTCAAAGTGTTTTTTGTCCAGGGCGCCATTATCGGCTGGGCCGGCGTTGCAATTGGCGTAGGATTGGGCGTCTTGCTCGCCGTTTATGTTCCTGTTCTAGTGCCGATACTGGAGCAATTGTTCGGCTTTCAGATCATGCCGGGCGATGTTTACTATGTTACGGCCATACCATCCGAACTGGAGGCCCAGGACGTACTGGTGATTGCCATTTCAGCTTTCGTCCTGACGTCGCTGGCTACCCTATATCCTGCGAGACGAGCGGCGCTGGTGAATCCGGCTGCGGCACTGCGCTATGAGTAGGCGATGACGGGCAGTCGTTTCGAATACTGGATTGGCATTCGCTACGTGCGTTCCCGAAGCGGCAACAGTTTTGTCTCGCTTATTTCCGCCATATCGATGTTGGGTATTGCAATCGCAGTGATGGTGCTGATCGTCGTGATGTCGGTCGTGAACGGATTTGAACGAGAACTCAAAGACCGGCTGCTGGCCATGACGGCGCATGCCAGCATCGAGGGTGTCGAAGGAGAGTTGACGAGTTCTGCCAGGTTGATCGATACGGCGCTCAAGAATCCGCGCGTTCGGGCCGTGGCGCCCTACGTCGATGGCAAGGCACTGCTCGTGTTCGAAAAACAACTCAGCGGTGTTGAATTGCGTGGCATCGATCCGCGCCAGGAGGACACGGTATCCGGCATTGGTGGCGTCATGCAGCAGGGGACGCTGGGCGATCTTGGCGGTGGCGAGTTCAATATTGTTCTAGGTGTCGAGCTGGCAGACACATTACAGGCACGGATTGGTGACAAAGTGACGGTAACGCTGGCACAGGGCATGGTGACGCCGGCCGGTGTGCTGCCGAGGACTAAACGATTTACCGTAAGCGGTATCTATCGCGTCGGGATGTATGAGTTTGATCGACGCCTCGCATTCATCAATATCAATGATGCACAGAAGTTGTATAGAAAACGCGATACCGTTACCGGCGTGCGGCTGGCCGTTACCGAGATCTACGCGGCAGCGGCGATTGTCCGCGAAGTAGCGATTGAAAACGGCGAAGCAGTATTGGTCAGCGACTGGACTCGTCGCCACGTCAACTTTTTTCGCTCGATTCAGATCACCAAATCGATCCTGTTCGTCATCCTGATGATGGTCATCGCGGTCGCTGCGTTTAATATCGTTTCGACGTTAGTCATGGTTGTGAAAGACAAGCAGGCCGATATTGCGATCTTGCGGACCATGGGTGCACGTCCCATGAGTATCCTCAGGATATTCGTAACCCAGGGCAGTATTATCGGGATTGTCGGCACGTTTACGGGCGTCGGCCTGGGCATGCTGCTGGCTCTGAATCTTGAATCCATCATTGGTTTCTTCGAGTCGGCATTCGGCATCAAATTTCTCGCAGCCGACGTTTATTTCATCAGCGACCTGCCATCGGAACTGCAATACGGTGATGTGGCATTGATCGCCGTCATTGCACTGGCGCTAGCGCTGATATCCACTATTTACCCGGCCTGGGTTGCTGCGAAGACGGCGCCGGCGGAGGCCTTACGATATGACTGAACCGGTTCTTGACTGCCGCGGCGTCGTGCGTCGTTTTTACGAAGGCACGTCGACGCTCGTAGTCTTGCATGGCATCGATTTCACAGTGCGGCCGGCCGAGCGAGTCGCAATTGTCGGTGTGTCAGGGTCCGGGAAGACGACGTTGTTGCAAATCATGGGTGGACTCGATGATCCCGATGAAGGTGAAGTCTTCATCAATGGCCAATCGATGCGTGACATGGATGAGGCAGCGAAGAGCAAGCTGCGAAATCGCAACATCGGATTTGTCTACCAGTTTCATCACCTGCTGCCTGAGTTCACTGCCGAGGAAAACGTGGCGATGCCGTTGATGATCCGGCGCGAACCCCGGGCGACCGCCATCGAACAGGCACGCGAGCTGCTCGGTCGAGTTGGGCTGGGCGAGCGTCTGCATCATAAGCCGGGGGAATTGTCAGGGGGCGAACGGCAGCGTGCAGCGGTGGCCCGTGCATTGATTACGCGTCCGCAACTCGTGTTGGCCGATGAGCCAACCGGCAATCTTGACTCGGGGAACGGTGCGCATGTGCTGAACCTGATGCTGGAGCTGAATAAGGAGTTTAAGACCAGTCTGGTCATCGTAACTCACGATCACTCGATCGCAGCACGCATGGATCGCGTCCTCACGCTAACCGATGGGACGTTGAATTCGTCGGATTAGGGCTGCCGGTTGTGACGTCTGTTCCGTTTGCGCGTCTTGTAATCGAGGATTGATGAGCGCCAAAAGAAGTCCAACGTGACGTATCCCACAACGGCAGCGGCAGTGCCCATCATGACGCAACCGAGCAACATGGGTTGCCATATTGTTATAAAGGTGTGAGTCACCCAGTCCAGAGACAGGGCAAAGGAAATGTCGCGAACCGGAGTATCGAGGACCGCACGGCCCAGTTGATAGGCGGCCGGATACATCACAAATATTGTCAGCGGATTGGAGACCCAGGTCGCCAGGGCGGCCACCGGAATGTTGATCTTGAAAGCCAGCGCAAGCAGCGCGCCCGTCAATGTGTGCCCCGGAAATGGCATGAACGCTATGAAAAGACCCATCGCAAACGCAGGCACGACCGTTTGTCGCCGAATACCCCATAAGCGATGATCGTGCAGCAAATGCCGAAACGGCGTCATGAACCATTGTTCGCTGAGGTGGTGGCGTTTGAACGCGAATTTCCTGAAAAAGCGCCTTGGCATCGAGGTGCGGTCCGGTTTTGATGGGTTGTGCCGACAATTGCGACAACGATGATTCGAGCGTCCCTGCTGGTGCTGGCAGGAGGCATCGCGGCGCAGCATAGCAGGGTTCCGTTAGGCTCGGACCTGTGCAAGTTGCTTTTTGTTGCAGTCCTCGTGATGTTTTTCAAGCGACGTAGCCGCTGGTTGGCGCTGCTGCTGCTGGGTTTCTTGCTGTTCACCCAGGCTGGGGCCGAAATCGTTGCTGCCCGGCTGGACTCACAGTTTGCCGGCGACAGCATGCTGACGCGAGTCCGGGTTGTTGACTTTCCCAGGGCGACCGGTTCATCGGTCACGATGCTAATTGAACCCCTTGATGATGCGCGGCTACCGCCACGCTCCAGAGTCACGTGGTTCGAGCCACCACAGATGCCGGTTATTGGTGACATCTGGGAATTCGAAGTACGGCTGCGACGGCCGCACGGCAGCATCAATCCCGGTGTATTCAATCTCGAAAACTGGATGTTTCGTCAAAAACTGCACGCGAGCGGCTACATCGTTGCTGGAAAACGCAATCGTTTGCTCGAGTCCGGACGGTTGTCACCTGTCGGTATTGCACGACGAGACTTTGTTGATCTCGCGCAAACGGTCGGCGGCGAATCGGCAGCGGTGCTCGCAGCGATCGGTGTTGGGGCACGACACCTGATTTCACGTGAGCAATGGGAGCGCTATGCGAAGACGGGCACCAGCCACCTGATGGCGATCTCGGGGCTGCACATAGGTCTGGCCGCGGCGGGCGCGTTTTCAATCATCGCGCTGGTGTCGGGAGGACTGAGGTTACGCGGCAATCATCTGGATCGCGCGATCGCCGGGGCGGCTGCAATAGCTGCTGGTTACGCCATTGTTTCGGGCTTCGCTGTTCCATCACAGCGAGCAACAATCATGCTCGGATTGTTCGCAGTGGCATTTCGATGGCGGCGTCGTCCAGACTCAGCGCGGATTGTTGCACAGGTGGCACTCCTCGTATTTGTGATGGATCCCGTGTCTTCGATGACGCCAGGATTCAGCCTTTCTTTTGGTGCTGTCGCTGTATTGTTGTGGTTTGCGCGCAGCTACCGTCGTCCTGTCAGTGGGGCGTATTATCTGGCGAAGACGGTCGCTGCTGTTGGTCAGCTGATTGCAATGCAGTGCGTGCTCCTGCTTGGCCTCATGCCGCTGACGGTAGCTATTTTTCAGCGTGTTGCGCTCGTTGCGCCGGCCGTAAACTTTGTCACTGTGCCGATCTTCAGTGTGTTTATCGTACCGCTCACGCTGCTGGGCATGGTATTGCACTCAGTCTGGGAATCGGCGGGTCGCGTCTTGTTGCGACTGTCTGCGGCCAGTATCACCGGGATCGAGCACGTCATCGCGGCATTCGCGCGCCTGCCGCTGGCTGACATTTCCATCGCCGGCGCCGGTATCAGCTGGTGTGTTGTCTTGCTGCCGGTGTTGTGGGTGGTCCTGCCGCGAGGTTGGCCGGGTCGTTGGATCGCGGCCCTCGGTGTCTTTGCACTTCTGCTACACGAACCGCGGACGCCTCCGCAATCGTGTTTCGATATGGTTGTGCTGGATGTCGGCCAGGGTCTGGCCGTGGTGGTGCAAAGCAAGCATCGCACCCTCGTATTCGACACGGGTGCGTCGTACCGGAGTGGAGGGAGCGCTGTCGAACACGTGGTCTGGCCCTTCCTGAGACACAAGGGCATCAGTGTTATTGACTGGCTGGTTGTCTCACATGGCGACAATGACCATGCCGGCGGAGCGACGGCGCTCGCCAGGCGCCTCGAGATCAGTCAGACCTATGTCGGTGAACCACTGCCGAACTTTGAGTTGAATGAAGTCGAATGCGCTGCTGGCCACAGCTGGCATGCCGATGGAATCGACTTTCGATTCCTGTACCCCGAATCCGGTAGCCGACGGTCGGGAAACAATGCATCGTGCGTACTGTCTGTTAGCGCTGGCCGGTATCGTGTGTTGCTGACCGGGGATATTGAAGTTCAGGCAGAGCAAGAACTTCTGGCACGGTTGGGGCTCGAGTCGGCCAGTGTTGTGCTGATTCCACACCACGGTAGTCTGACCTCATCGAGCACACGCTTCGTCAACCGCCTGAGACCCGACCTCGCAATAGCGTCAGCCGGTTTCGGCAATCAATGGGGCTTCCCGAAAGAGCGCGTAACGAAGCGCTGGGAGGGCATAGGCGCAACGGTGCTGGATACGGCAACATCGGGTGCTATCAGCCTGCGCGTGTGCGCGAGAGACGGCATTACTCAACTGCGTGAAGAACGAGGGGTTCAGCAGAGATTCTGGCATGACCCCGCGTAACCCGGATGACGAAGAAACCACGCCTTTCGGCAAGAATTTTCTGCGCTGTCACTGTATATTTCCTTTTTCCTCATCGTTCAGGTTCCTATGGTTGAGATAGTTAAGTCCGGCGGCTGGCTGATGTTGCCTATTATTCTGTGTGCGATTATCGCTATGGGTATCATTCTTGAACGATTCTGGACCTTGCAGCAGAAACGTGTCATCCCGGAAGACCTGACCAGCAAGGTCTGGGGTTGGGTCAGGAAAGACCAGCTCGATCAGAAGCAAATTCAGACGCTGCACCAGGGATCCCCGCTTGGACAAATACTGGCCGCTGGCCTGATTAACCGGGATCGGGATCGAGTCGTTCTGAAGGATGCGATCGAAGATACGGGACGCCACGTTGTGCACGAGCTTGAACGCTATCTTGAGACCCTGGGTACTGTCGCTGCGATCACGCCGTTGCTCGGGCTGCTCGGTACCGTTATCGGCATGGTCAAGGTGTTTGCAGCGATAACGACACACGGCGTCGGCAATCCCACGGTACTTGCCGGCGGGATCTCTGAAGCTTTGATCACGACGGCAGCAGGCCTGACGGTCGCTATTCCGGCATTGATCGGTTATCGCTATTACCGTACGCGTATCGATACGCTGGTTGTCGATATGGAAAAGGAAGCCATCAAGCTGGTCGAAGCGTTGCATCGGCGCAGTGAAAAAGGGAACAAATGAGATTCGTAGAGGCGCCGCACCGTTGCGGCTGGAAAGGTTAGCGCATGAAACTCAGCCTGCGGGTTCGGACGCCACCAGAGGTGAACCTGACATCATTGATTGATGTTGTTCTGTTATTGCTGGTGTTCTTCATGGTATCGACGAGCTTTGTGAAACAGTCACAGATCAACATCAGCCTGCCCCAGGCCGAGCGCTCTACTTTGGTCGAAGAGCGTCCTGAGCAGATCGACATTATGATCACTGAGACGGGTACGTTCCTTGTTAACGGCCGCGAACTCATCAACAATCGCCCGGAGACAATTCGTAATGCGCTGCAAAAAGTATCGGTCGGGAAAAACGATATGCCGCTGACCATCAGCGCCGATGCGAATGCCAGACATCAGCACGTCGTGACCGCTATGGACGTTGCCGGGCGCCTCGGATTTACGAAGATCAGTATTGCAACGGTCAATGACCCGGTCGAATAGCGAGGAAATCACGCCAAGGTGAGCAAGCGCATCGAGCCCGAAGTTCGTGTCATCTACGGGCGACTGTGGCGTTACGTCAGACCTCACAAGTTGATCGGTACGATCGCTGTTATCGGCATGGCCGCGACGGCGGTTATTGAAGCTGGCCTGGTTGCTCTGCTGCAACCACTGACCGATGAGGCGCTGGTTGCAAAAAATCTTGAAACGGCGGCATGGATTCCTTTCGCTTTCATGGCCATTTTTGTTTTGCGAGGTGTTTCCGGGTTCGCGACGGAGGCTTCGCTTGGCTGGATCGGTCGACGAGTTATTAGCGATTTGCGTCTTGAAGTCTTCAATAAATTCCTGACGTTGCCGGCCAAGTTTTTCGACGGTCAGGCTGCCGGCCCGTTGCTGTCACGCATGACCTACAACGTAGAGATGGTCGCAGAATCCGTAACGAGCGTGGTTACAATTGCGGTGCGAGATACGCTTACCGTGATTGCCGCTTTTTGCGTCATGCTTTACTTTAGTCCGGTGTTGACGATATTCGTCGCGATTCTGTTTCCGATAATTGCTGCTCTGGTGCGTTTGCTTGGCGTCGCATTTCGTCGTTATAGCAGTCGTATTCAGGACACAGTCGGTGAAGTGACGCAGGTGACTGACGAGGTGATTCGCGGCCATTGGGTGGTCAAAGCATTCGGTGGATTCGACTATGAACGGCAGCGAATGTTTGATGTCGACGAACGCAACCGCAAACAAAATTTGAAATTAATTCGTGTTCGCTCTTTCGGCGTTGCAGTTACGCAGGTCGTATTCGGCTTCGGAATTGCGATGGTGATTTATGTGGCCGGCCGGCAATCGCTCGAGGATCTGCTGAGCGCGGGCGAGTTCATCGCGTTCTTCTCCGCAATGATGCTCATGTTGCAGCCGGTCAGACGCATTACCAACGTTAATGCAACGTTGCAGCGTGGTGTTGCTGGAGCAGATAGTCTGTTTATGGTCATGGATGAGGCTGACGAAGACGACAGCGGAACACGGGTAGTCGATCGAGTCCGTGGCGATGTCCGCTTTGACAAGGTCGCATTTTCCTATGCTATAGATAGTGGACCCGTTATCGATGGCATTAGCGTGGACATAACGGCAGGGCAAACCCTGGCAATCGTTGGCCATTCTGGAAGCGGAAAATCGACGTTGGTCAGTTTGCTGCCGAGATTCTACGAGCTGGGTTCAGGTGACATACTGATTGATGGCATACCCATTCGCGATTTCACTCTTTCCAGCTTGCGGAATAATATCAGTCTGGTCAGCCAGGATGTCGTGCTGTTCAATGACACGATTAGAAACAATCTCGCGTATGGCCAGCTCAGGTCTCATACTGAGGAAGAGTTGCTGCGGGCCGCTGAGGCGGCCCACGTTCTCCACTTCGTGAACGATCTGCCGGGCGGCCTGGAAACCATGGTCGGAGATCGAGGTGTTTTGTTGTCTGGCGGTCAGCGACAACGAATCGCCATTGGCAGGGCGCTGCTAAAAAACGCGCCATTGCTAATTTTGGATGAGGCGACGTCTGCGCTGGACACTCAGTCTGAGCGACGCATCCAGGAGGCGCTTGATGTCTTGATGAAGGACAGGACAACGCTGGTCATCGCCCATCGCCTGTCAACGGTCGAAAAGGCTGATCGAATTATCGTTCTGGATGCCGGCCGCATTGTCGAGTCCGGAACGCACGCAGAGTTGATAGCTCAGAACGGCCACTACGCCGCGCTGTACCGCATGCAGTTCAGCGACGAACAGCGCGAACCGTGAGCGCGATCTACCGCTGGTTACAGAAAGTCTGGTACGAAGACGGATCGTTCGGCTGGGTCCTTTTACCGCTGAGCGGTGTCTATGGGTTAATACTGGGGATTCGATCGCTGTTATACCGCCGCGGAGTGATCAAGACTCACAAAGCGCACGTACCTGTTATCGTCGTTGGCAATATCACGGCAGGCGGAACCGGCAAGACGCCGACTGTAATCTGGCTGGTCAATGAGTTGCGCGCTAAAGGATATATGCCCGGTATTTTGAGTCGCGGATACGGCGGCAGTAAGTCAGGCACATCAATGCGTGTTGACGCAGACAGCGAGGCGGCAGTCGTTGGAGATGAACCTGTGTTGCTGGCCAGGCGAGGGCGGTGTCCTGTTGCTGTGGATTCGGATCGAGTCAGGGCAGCAGCGATGCTTGTTGATGATGGCGTGGACGTCATCATTGCCGATGACGGTTTGCAACATCGGCGATTGCAACGTGATTACGAGATATGTGTCATTGACGGCACGCGCGGACTTGGCAACGGCAGATTACTGCCCGCCGGACCGTTGCGTGAATCACCGCAGCGACTCGCGAGCGTTGATCAGGTACTCGTGAATGGCGGCGATGCAGAACCGGATGCGATCCGGTTCGATCTGGTCGCCACAGAGGCTCAGCGCTTAAATGGTTCGTTGGCAAGGTCTCTGCAAGGCTTTAAGGATTCGACCGTGCATGCAGTCGCTGCAATCGGAAACCCGCAACGATTCTTCGATCTGTTGCGCGCGAACGGCATTCAGGTAATCGAACACAGCTTTCCCGATCATGCGGCGATCGCGATTTCGGATTTGCGATTTGGCGATCAGTTCAATATTTTTCTGACAGAGAAGGATGTCGTTAAACTGGACAGGAATATATCTGACAAGTACTGGTTTGTCCCGGTGGACCTGATTATGGATGCTGAAAATTCGGCCGCGATGATGACGCAGATCGTGTCGCGCCTGCGAGAGTACAGTGGTTCGCGATGACAGATTTTATTGTAGTTATTCCATCACGATATTTCTCTACGCGATTACCCGGAAAGCCGTTGCTGGATATTAATGGCAAGCCGATGATTCAGCATGTTTACGAACGCGGCATGGAAAGCGCGGCGACAGAGGTCGTCATTGCAACTGATGACGAGCGAATTGCACAGACAGCCGAGTCCTTTGGTGCGCCGGTATGCATGACCAGAGCAGATCATCAGTCCGGTACCGAGCGCATTGCGGAAGTCGCCGATCTGATGGCTTGGGACGACTCACAGATTGTCGTCAATCTGCAAGGCGACGAGCCGTCGATGCCGGCTCAATTGATTAATCAGTGCGCAAAACTGCTTGACGATGCGTCCGCCGACATCGCGACGCTGGCATCGCCTTTCCTCGGCCGCGAGGACTATGAAAATCCCAACTGCGTCAAGGTGATATGCAATGACAATCATCACGCAATTTACTTCTCGAGAGCACCTGTTCCTTATGCACGCGAGTCAACGCACAATGAGCTGGCGTTCGATTCAGCGCTACATCATCATGGCATCTATGCCTATCGCTGCGGCGTATTGCGGCGATTTGTGAAGGCACAACCGTCTGCACTTGAAATTAGCGAGCAACTGGAGCAGTTGCGCGCATTGTCACTGGGCATGACCATCGCTGTGGGTGTACCCGCAGAACGGCCCGGTAGCGGCATCGATACTGAAGACGACCTGCGGCGAGCGGTGGACGATTCGTCGGCCTGAGACGAGCTGGGCTATCCCTCGCGCAGTCCTTTTATAAGCCCCACGCACATGACCAGTAATACCAGTCCGAACGGCAGGCCGATCGATATCGTGAGCGCTTGCAGAGAGGCCATGCCACCACCGAGCATTAGCGCGGTCGCGACCAGCCCGGCAAGAACACACCAGAAAACACGTTGTTGCACGGGCGCATCCATTTTGCCGCCCGCGGTAATCGTATCCATGACAAGCGAGCCGGAATCTGCCGACGTAATAAAAAAGATTGCGATGAGCAGCACGCTGACGGCTGATACGAACTTCGTAAACGGTAATTGCTCAAGCATTTTAAATAGCGCGAGTTCCGGTACAGAATCCGCTACGCCGCGATAACCGTCGGTGAAGAGTTGATCGAGTGCGGTTCCGCCGAACGTCGACATCCAGAGAATGCCGATGATCGACGGGATGATCAGGACCCAGATAATGAACTCGCGAACTGTTCGGCCATAACTGATGCGCGCGATAAACATTCCGACGAACGGCGACCAGGAAATCCACCACGCCCAGTAAAAGGTCGTCCAGTCGTGCAAGAAAGCCGAGTCCTCGCGGCCGATCCAGTTACTAAGGCTTGGAATGTAATAAACGTAGTCAACGACGGCATTGAAGATAGTATTCAGTATCACGAGCGTTGGACCGGCGATTATGACGAACAGCCACAATGCGCCTGCCATGCCCATGTTGATTTCACTTAGGCGCTTGACGCCCTTGTCCAGGCCGGCAATCACGGAAATGAGGGCGACGCCAATGATCACCAGGATGAGGATTACTTTGGTCAGGTTATTAATCGGCACGTCAAACAGGTAGTGCAGACCGCCGGCGATCTGCTCGGCACCGAATCCCAGTGATACCGCAAGACCGAACAGGGTCGCGAGAACCGCAGTGATATCGATGAAGTGGCCGAATGGTCCCCACACAGCTTTGCCGACCAGGGGATAAAACGCTGAGCGCAGGGTCAGCGGCATGCCGCGGTTGAAGCAGAAAAAGGCCAGCGACAGGCCAACGATCGCGTATATAGCCCAGGCATGCAGGCCCCAATGAAAAATCGCCGCCGACATGCCGACCGCGCGCGCGGACTCGATATGTGCCGGATCAATTCCGATGGGCGGATTCAACGTGTGAGTAACAGGCTCGAGCACACCGAAAAACATCAGTCCGATTCCGACACCGGCAGCAAACAACATGGCGAGCCAGTCCGGATAGCTGTATTTCGGTTTCGCATCAGCGCCACCGAGACGTATGCGACCGAGTTTCGTGACAGCAATAGCTAAGCAAAAGATAATCAGGAAATCGGCTGTAATGACAAAGAACCAGTCGAACTTTGTCGTAATCCAGGTGCGCATATCGACGAAAAAACCTGCGGCCTGCTCCTGGAACAGCAATGTGCCAACGACAAATGCAACCACGAAGATTGCCGAGATCGCGAAAACCGGCTGGTGAATGTCGAGACCGAGGACTTGAATATTGTGTTCACCAATCGTGTGACCAATATCGGGGTGCTGGTTGGCGGATTTGTCGTTCAAATGTCTTTCCTCATCGCAAGCTCTCTCGCGAGCCAACGGTCCATTAAGTCAACGTAGTCTCTGCAGCCTCCGACCGGTGTCGTTTTTGGCCAGAGGAGTGTCGCAGAGAAGCAAGCAGCGTCCGCAATTTCGGGACAAACTGACACGCTGATATTACTTGAGGCCGCCGGTGCCGGCGAACTTTATCGAGACCCAAATGAGTGCGATGTCCAACAAGAGTACGCGCAGGAAAAGAGGTGCGGGCCGCAAGGCCAAGCGTGCCGCCCGGCAGCAGATTCCTGTCTCCACGGCGACATGGATCGACAGGAAAATTCCCTATTACGAAATTCTTGACGAAGAGGGGCTGCAACTCATTGAGCACAACGCCGAGACGGTACTCGAAGAAACGGGTATCGAGTTTCGCGAATTTCCTCGAGCGTTAGATCTGTGGCGTGAGGCGGGTGCTGACGTTGATGGAGAGCGAGTGCGTTTTCCGCGTGGCTTGTGTCGTTCGATCATCCAGGCTTCAGCACCGGCCGAATTCATGCAACACGCACGCAACCCGGATCGCAGTGTAATCATTGGCGGTGACCGCACCGTATTGGTCCCCGCGTACGGCTCGCCGTTTATCCGCAATCTTGAGGAGGGAAGACGTTACGCAACGATTCACGATTTTCGCAATTTCGTAAAACTTACCTATATGAGTCCGGGACTGCATCATTCGGGTGGCACTGTGTGTGAGCCCGTCGATATCCCAGTCAACAAACGCCATTTCGACATGGTGTACAGTCACATCAAGTACAGCGACAAACCATTCATGGGATCGGTCACGGCGCCGGAGCGTGCCCAGGACACGGTCGATATGGCGAAGATAGTTTTTGGTGACGACTTCGTGCAAAAAAACACGGTTATCACGAGCCTGATCAACGCCAACTCACCATTGACGTATGACGCAACGATGCTGGGTGCTGCGACTGTCTATGCCGAGAACAACCAGGCGACAATGATTTCGCCGTTTCTGATTGCCGGTGCCATGTCACCGGTCGCCGTCGCGGGAACCGTTACGCAAATCCTGGCCGAGGCGCTGGCTGGTCTGGCTTACGTGCAGCTGGTTCGCCCGGGCGTTCCGGTCATATTCGGCACATTTGCGGCGGCTGTTTCAATGCAGACGGGTGCACCGACGTTCGGGACGCCTGAGCCAAGCATCATTCTGTACGTGGCAGCGGCGCTGGCGCGGCGCCTCGGAGTGCCGTTTCGCAGTGGCGGCGGGTTGTGCGGTTCGAAAATTCCTGATGCCCAGGCCGCGTATGAATCTGCCAACACCTTGAACGCGGCCGCTTTGGCGGGTGTTAATTTCATGCTGCATACAGCGGGCTGGCTCGAGGGCGGACTGGTGATGGGGTATGAGAAATTCATTATGGACGCCGATCAGGCGAACATGATTGCGATCCTGCTGCAGGGTGTCGATCTTTCCGAAAACGGCCAAGCGATGGACGCGATACGCGAAGTCGGTCCTGGGTCGCATTTCCTGGGTGCGGCACACACGCAGGCTAATTTCGAAACGGCGTTTTACCGCTCGAACGTGGCTGATAACAACAGCTTCGAGCAGTGGGATGAGGACGGTTCACAGGACGCGGCGACCCGAGCGAATGCTATCTGGAAGCGAATGTTGGATAACTATGAAGCGCCGCCGCTGGACTCCGCAGTCGATGAGGCGTTGCTCGAATTCATTGCGCGCCGCAAGTCCGAATTCAAGGATATGGATTACTAAGAGGATATGCAGTGAGCGACGATAGTCAGATCACGATCGACGACCACTTCATCCTTGCCGAACTAGGCGAAGATGAACTCGTCGAGCAGATGTTTGACGACTTGTATGACGGCCTCAGGGAATTGATCGAAGAAGGCACGACTATACTTCTCAGCCGTGGCTGGTCAGCCGAACGAGTGCTCAGCCAGGCATTGGTTGCAGGCATGAGAATCGTTGGCATCGATTTTCGCGATGGCATCTTGTTCGTTCCGGACGTATTGCTGGCGGCAAATGCCATGCAAGGCGGCATGGCAATTCTGCGTCCGTTACTGGCCGAAACCGACATCAAACCGATCGGCAAGATGATTATCGGCACCGGTATCGATAACTCGATTGACGATTATTTCGCAGCGCTGGAAGCAAAAGAGTTTGCTGTTGCGGTCGGTGCCGAATGTCGAGGCGCCGCGCAAACAGCGGAGATCGTCCCGCGACTTCTCAAAGAGCGACGCCGGGCATTTTGTGCGTAAGTCCATTCGGTCTGTGGCGTCTGGGTCAGGCCCGGGAAAGCGATCCAGCCCTTGCATACTGCGGTCATGCAGGCCGTAATAGGCGCTGATGTCGTGTTGGGGCAGGTTGTAGAGAGACCAATGTCTGAGCAAGCCATAAGAGTGAAGCAGCAAGCGGAGACGGTCGATATCGTCTGGCCAGATGGTACGCAGACATCTCTTCCCCATCTCTGGCTGCGCGATAATTGCGACTGCAACGACTGCCGCGTAGAGCAGACAACCGAAAAGAAGTTCATGGTGACGAGCGTGACGGTCGACATTAAGCCGGCCAGTACCGAGTACCTGGATGATACGCTGCGAATTGTATGGCCGGACGGTCACGCAACCTGCTACAACGGCTGCGATTTGCACGCGTTTGCAAATGAGGACACCGAATGGCGGTCGGAGTGGGGAGCCGGGTATGTACCGGTCGGCTTCGATTTTCAGGACTTCCTCAACGACGATGGCGCGGCCGCGTCCGCGATCCAGGAATTTGTCAAAAGTGGTGCGATGGTCTTGAAGAACGCGCCGCAAGAGCCCAATACACTGGAACAACTGGCGCCCCGGCTCGGACCGATCCGCGAAGTGTTGTTCGAGCGGATACACAATGTCGAGGTTTACGCGGACGGCTACAATGTTGCGCATACGCCGCTGCCGCTGCCGCCGCACAATGATTTCGCCAGCTATAGCTGGCCACCGAGCGTGCAGGCACTGCACATGCTTGTAAATGAAGTGCCTGGTGGTGAATCAGTAGTCGTCGATGGATGGCGAGTCCTGAGTGAACTACGTGCTGCGCGGCCGGACCTGTTCGACGTTTTGTGTTCGACGCCGGTTCCGTTTCGCATGTTTGATCGCGACAATGAAACATGCACGCTTGAGCCATTGGTGCGTTGTGATGTTGATGGCCATATCACGGGCCTGCGCTTTTCGAATCAATTGATGCAGGCCATCAATCCAAATCGTCCAGGAGTTGCCAAATTTTATCGCGCCTACCATGAGCTCTGCAAACGCGTTACCGATCCATCGGTCAAGGTCTCATTTCGGCTCGGGGCGGGAGAGATACTGGTGGTTGCGAGTCACCGGGTACTGCATGGGCGAAATGCGTTCCAGGCATCTGGCAGACGTCACTTGCAGGACGCGTATTTCGAGTTCGATAATGTTCGCAATCACCTTGTTTTGCTGCGACGGAAAGGACTTGTGCAATGACTAAGAAAGTTGCGTTTACGGCGATGGACCACGGTACGCAAGCGGACTATGACCTCGTTTGCAAACATGACGCCCGGAATGCGGCACAGCAGGCGGACCGCGTGCTGGAGTGGCTGCAGCAAATGGATGGTGATTCACCGTACCAAATAAGTCGCCTCGATCACTGCCTGCAAACCGCCACCCGGGCGGAACGCGATGGTGCGGACGACGAGACAATTGCCTGCGCGTTGCTGCACGATATTGGCGACATTCTGGCGCCCGCGAATCATTCGCAGGTTGCGGCCGCTCTTCTTCAGCCTTACGTCAGCGAGAAGAACCATTGGATCGTGAAACATCACGGGTTGTTTCAGGGTTACTTCTGGTTCGAGTACATCAACGAAGACCCGAATGCTCGAGAGGCACTGAAAGGCCATGAATACTACGACGCCTGTGTCGATTTTTGTGCGCGCTGGGATCAAGTGTCATTCGATCCGAACTATGACAGCCATTCCTTGCAGCACTTCGAGCCGCTGGTTCGGGAATTGTTTGCGAAGAAATCGGCCGGTTTTTATTAGTGTGACAGGCAGGTAGTTACTGAGTGAAAACCGAGGCGAAAGTGGTCGTCATTGGTGGCGGCGTTGTTGGCGTCAGCGCGCTGTACCACATTGCAAGAAAAGGTTGGGGCGATGACGCCGTATTGTTCGAAAAAGCCGAACTGACCTCAGGCTCAACGTGGCACGCCGCGGGCTTGCTGCCGCTGTTTAATATGAGTTACAGCGTCGGCCAGATTCACCAGTATTCCGTCGATCTCTACAACGACCTGGAGCGGGAAACCGGCCAATCTGTCGGTTTCCAGCGTGTAGGCAACATTCGTCTGGCGATGAATCAGGACCGCATGGACGAATATTATCAATATGCGGCGACAGCCAGAACCATCGGTATTCGCGTTGAGTTTCTGACGCCGGAAGAAATACAGACACTCTGGCCACTGTGCAATATCGACGGTCTGGTCGGTGGCATTGTCCATCCGGACGACGGCTATATTCAGCCAGCCGATCTTACTCAGGCACTTGCCAAGGGCGCGCGAGCTAGAGGTGCAACGATTCACCGCAACACGCACGTATTGGACATCGATCAGGCAGCATCCGGTGCATGGATTGTTAAGACCGATAAGGGCGATATCACCTGCGAACACATCATCTCGGCAACCGGTAACTATGCTCGCCAGACCGGCAAGATGGTCGGGCTGGATATTCCGGTGATTCCGGTGCAACACCAGTACATCGTCACCGAGCCGCATCCGGAACTGCAAAGACGCAAGGCCGAGGGCCTGCCCGAAATGGGTGTACTCAGGGAACCGGACGGCTCCTGGTATTTACGTGAGGAAAACTCGGGTTTTATCCTCGGACCGTACGAGAAGGGGGCGCCGTGTTGCTACGTGGATGGCCCGGACCCGCGCGCTGAGTATGAGCTGTTCCAGGAGGACATTGAGCGACTCGAACCGCATATCGAAGCGGCGATGAACCGGGTGCCGGCGTTTGCCGAAGTTGGCATGAAGCAGGTATATAACGGTGCTATCGCGTACACGCCCGACGGCAATCCGATCATCGGACCTGCCTGGGGCCTCGATAACTTCTGGCTGAATGAAGGGCACAGCTTCGGTATCACGGCGGCCGGCGGCGCAGGTTGGCAATTGGCTGAATGGATCGTTGCTGGCGAACCGACAATCGACATGCTTGGCGTAGATCCCAGACGGTTCGGTGACTACGCGACCAAGGACTACCTGATTGAGAAGAACGAAGAGGCGTATGCCAGCGTATTCGTTATTCATTATCCGGATGAAGAACGTCCTGCGGCTCGACCATTGCGAACGGCACCCTGTTATGAGCGGATGAAAGCGCTGGGTGCGGTGTTTGGGCAAAAATTCGGCTGGGAGAGACCGAACTTTTTCGCCAGTAACAGCATGGCGCAGGAAGATGACTGGTCGTTCCGGCGCTCTGCCTGGTTCGCTGCGATTGGGCGCGAGATCGAGAACGTCAGCAACAATGTTGGCCTGCTCGACATGACCGCATTTGCAAAGTGTCGCGTCGCCGGGCCCGGAGCGGAGGCGTTTCTCGACAACTTCGTCGCCAACAACCTGCCGGTCAGAATTGGTGGCATCGCATTGTGTCATGCGCTAAACACGAATGGCGGTGTGCACTCCGAATTCACAATTCGTCGTGAAGCGTCTGATTCTTTCTACCTCGTTTCGGCCGGCGCGTTGCAACGCCTCGATCATGACTATTTGCAGAAGCATATGCCAACGGACGGGTCGGTTCAGTTCACACAAATGACACGGGCCTACGGCGTGTTGGTTGTGGCCGGTCCAAAGTCACGCCAGCTATTGCAGCGGCTGACCGATGCCGACCTGTCGAACGAAGCGTTTCGCTGGCTAACGTCACAGGACATCCATGTGGCTACGGCGCCGGTCAATGCGATGCGGGTCAACTATGTCGGTGAGCTGGGCTGGGAACTGCATCATCTGATCGAACATCAAAACCTGATTTTCGACGCTTTGTTTGCAGCCGGTGATGACCTCGGACTGAAGCCGTTCGGTATTCGTGCCATGGATTCGATGCGTATCGAAAAGTCCTATCGCATGGTTGGCACGGAACTGTCGATCGAGTACTCAGCCTATGAATCGG
>SMUX01071435.1_pt1 | contig 36135 bp, 34 predicted proteins | sample 2456431 | NCBI WGS metagenome assembly SMUX01 (sample SAMN11095930, study PRJNA526329) | marine sediment metagenome | biome: Marine sediment; feature: Surficial sediment; material: Deep marine sediment; isolation source: Hadal surficial sediment | place: Pacific Ocean | collected 2014-11 | depth... | reverse complement strand
GAGTCAACGGTTTTCAAGACCGTCGCCTTCGACCGCTCGGCCACCTCTCCGTGTGAAGGTTTCCGCCCGCTCCTACCTGCGGCGGCCCAGACGTTAGCGCGCGCGGAGCGCTGCCGCGTGCCGGTCGAGCAACGCGAGACCGCCCTCCCAGCCCCAGCGGTGATCCTCCAGCGCACGCGCATGGAGCAGGCGCTCGTGCGTCAAGCTGAGGTTGGATCAAGCCCGCTCGCTCAAGCACGCGCAGCTGCTTGGACACCGCGTTGAGGGATATGTCGCATGGATCTGCGATCTCGCCCACCGTGAGGGAGCCCTCGGCCAGGCGCGAGAGGATCGCGCGCCGAGTCGCATCTCCCAGCGCACCAAAGGCGCGGTCGAGGGCCGCGTCAGCTGGTGCAGCAGGCGCCGTCAGTGGTACGTGCGCTCGCCGACGTGATCGATGAGGGCCTGCCACCCCGCGTGAGTCCCTCTCTCGCCTCGAGCTCGAAGCTGAGCTTCGTGCCGTTCCACTCGGGCTCGGGATCAGCCTGCAAGAACTCCCACTCGACCCGGCGACGGGATACCCGACAAGCCCATCCGCGCGTATCTTAGCCGGGTGAGATCTATCAGGAGAGCCGTAGCGCTCAAGCCAGCTCATGTGGAGCGGCGCCGCGTGCTGGGCTCCATGGGGCGTTAGGGTGCTGGATCTTCGCTTTATTCAGGAGAACCTGGACGCGGTTCGGGCAAACTGCCGCAATCGCAGGCTCGATCTCGACCTCGACCTCGACCGGCTAGTGGAGCTGAGCGAGAGACGCCGCAGCCTGCTGGCGGAGCAGCAATCCCTGCGCGAGCAGCGCAACAAGCTGGCCAAAGAGATCAAGGGGCGGAAGCCGAGCGAGCAGGAGCGGGCGCTCGGCAAGGCCCTCAAGGAGCGCGAGGCTCCGCTGGAAGCCGAGCTGCGCGAGATCCTGGCGGAGCTCCAAGCGCTGCATAGGCAGGTACCGAACATGAGCCACGCGGACTCGCCCGTGGGCGGGGATGAATCCGACAACCGCGAGCTGCGGCGTTACGGGGAGCCTCCGAGCTTCAGCTTCGAGCCGCGTGATCACGTCGAGCTGGGAGCGATGCACGATATTCTCGACTTCGAGAGCGGCGCAAAAGTTTCGGGACAGAAATTTTACTTCCTCAAGAACGAGCTTGTGCTGCTGGAGCAAGCGCTCATTCGCTACGTGCTGGGCTTCCTCCGCGACCGCGGCTTCACGCTCTTCCAAACTCCCGATCTCGCGCGGACAGAGGTGGCGGAGGGACTCGGCTTCAACCCTCGCGGCGAGGAGACACAGGTCTACTCGGTGGCGAACGAGGATCTGGTCCTGATCGGTACGGCCGAAATCACGCTAGGCGGCCTCCATCGTGACGAGATCATGGATGAGGAAAGCCTGCCACGCAGGTACTCCGGCCTCTCGCATTGCTTCCGTACCGAGGCCGGCGCGTCGGGGCGTGCGGGAAAAGGCCTGTATCGGGTGCACCAGTTCACCAAGGTCGAGATGTTCGCCTTCGCCCATCCCGACTCGTCGGAGGCCATACACGAGGAGTTCGTGGCGATCGAGGAGGAGATTTTCAAGGCACTCGAGGTTCCCTTCCGGGTGGTGGAGGTGTGCACCGGTGACCTGGGGGCGCCCGCCTATCGCAAGTACGACCTCGAAGCGTGGATGCCCGGTCGCGGAGACAGCGGCGATTGGGGCGAGATCACCAGCACCTCGAACTGCACCGACTACCAGGCGCGCCGGCTTAGCGTACGCTTCCGCGATCGCAAGAGTGGAAAACTTCGTTTCGTCCATATGCTGAACGGCACGGCGATCGCGATTTCGCGCGCGCTGATCGCGCTGCTCGAGAACAACCAGCGCGCCGACGGCTCCATCGATATACCGAAGGTGCTTCGGACCTACGCCGGCTTCGACAGGATCGGATGACAGAGCGGCTCATCCTCGGTACCGCGGGGCACATCGATCACGGCAAGACCGCCCTCGTTCGAGCCCTGACCGGAGTGGAGTGCGATCGCCTGCCGGAGGAGAAAGCCCGCGGAATCACGATCGAGCTGGGCTTCGCGCCGCTCGATCTTCCATCCGGTCGGCGTCTCGGGATCGTGGACGTGCCCGGACACGAACGGCTCGTGCGCACCATGGTCGCCGGCGCGACCGGCATCGACCTCGTCCTCTTCGTGGTGGCAGCCGACGAGGGCATCATGCCGCAGAGCCGGGAGCACCTTGCAGTCTGCGAGCTACTCGGCGTGGATCGAGGTGTAGTCGCACTCAGCAAGCTGGACGCCGTATCTCCAGACCTGGTCGAGCTGGCACGGCTCGAGGTCGAGGAGGAGCTGGCCAGCTCGAGCCTGGCGGGGGCCCCTATCGTGCCCGTCTCGGCCCTGAGCGGAGACGGGCTGGAGGACCTCGTGAGCGCACTCGAAGAAGTCGCCTCCCAGGCCCCGGGGCGCACACTGCGGGACGGCCCCGCCTGGCTGCCGGTCGACCGAGTCTTCAGCATGCGCGGCTTCGGAACGGTCGTAACAGGAACACTGCGCGGTGCGGCGCTGCAGGAGGGAGAGACGATCGAGGTCCTACCGGAGGGCTCGCAACAGGTGCTGCGCACGAAGATCCGCGGACTTCAGATTCACGGCAGCAGCGCGCAGCGCGCCCTTCCCGGCTCGCGTTGCGCGGTCAACCTGCAGGGTATCGACGTGGCGGCGGTCCCACGCGGCAGCGTGCTGGCCACGCCCGGGCGGCTGGACTACCGGACATGCATCGACGTCGAGCTCAGACTACTCCCGGGTGCGCCGCCGCTCCGCACTGGAAGGACCCTCACCGTGCATGTCGGCACCAGTGAACGGCCGGCTCGCTTGACGCTGCTCGACCGCGAACGGCTCGAGCCCGGCGAGTGCTGCTTCGCGAGACTGCGCTTCACCAAGCCCGTGGTGGCCGTGGAAGGAGATCGCTTCATCGTTCGCGGTTTCAGCCGGATTCCGGACGCGGGCTGGACTCTCGGTGGGGGTCGGATTCTCGATGCCGCACCTCCGCGCGCACGCATCCCCCGTGAGGAACGCGTGGCAGGCCTGCGTACACTGGCTTCGGACGATCCCGGCGCTTCACTTGCGGTGCGCATCAAGCAGGCCAAGCTCCGCGGGGTGCGGGAAGCGGAGCTGCTGCGCGAGGTTCGCTCGCTCGACGGCATCGCCGCGGTCCGTGTGGGATCCGATCGCTGGCTGGACCCCGATCAGTTCGAGATTCTGGTCGGGCGCTGCGTGCGTGCCGTCGAGCAGCACCACCGTGAACGACCGATCGACCCCTGGGTGGGCTTCGCCGCGGTGGCGAGCCGGCTGCCCACCTACGTGCCCGCAGAAGCCATCCGCGCTGCACTAGCCGCGGCTGCGGAGCGCGCTGAGCTGGAGGCGGCCAGGAGCGGTCACCGCAGACCGGGGCACGCGGCCCACGTGGCGGATCCGCTGCTCGGAAAGCAGGTACTGGAGCGACTCAAGGGAGCGGGACTGGCTCCGCCCAATCTCGAGGTGCTGGCGCGCGAGCTCAAAGTCAACGTGCGCGAGCTGCGTCCGGTCGCAGACCACCTCGTGCGCGAGGGAGAGCTGGTTCGAGTGGCCGCTGGCCTCTTCTTCGCGACCGGGGGGATAGACGATCTACGCGAACGCCTGGTCCAATACTTGCGCAAGGGCGGGGAGATCGAGCCGGCGGAGTACAAGAAGCTGACGGGCCAGACGCGCAAGTACACCGTGCCGCTGATGGAGTTCTTCGATGCCGAGAAGGTCACGGTCCGGAGGGGAAACATTCGCGTGCTGCGCGGCTCCTAGGAAGGCGACTCAAGAGTCGCCCGACGCGGCGCTGCAAGGGCCGAACGCCCGCGCAGCGAGGCGAAGCCGAGCGTAGTGCGCGCAGGCGACAAGGCAAAGCGGAGCTTTGCCGCGCCGGCAGGCGGGCTTGACCCGCCGCTACCCGGCCAGTCGCGCTCGCCGATACCGCGCTAGTACAGCACGAGGATCGCGGCGCCCGTCGCCGCTATCAGCAGAAGCGGGGGCACCACGCGCGCTGCGAACGCGCCTCGTCCGAGCGTGACGACGATCGCCGACTTGGCCAGCGTGGTGGAGATGGCAACCACGACCACAGCGATCGAGGCGCTCTCGAGATCGAGGCGGCCATCCGAGGCCAGCCGGGCCAACGAGAGGCTGGGCGCGTCCGCCCCGGCCAACGCCCCGAGAGCGCTCAAGCCGTAGATAGCCTGATCCCCCAGATGCTCCCGTGCGGCCGCAACCAGCACCAGGATGGCGGCATACATGGCAGCAAAGGTGAGCGCCAGGCGCAGCTGCAATGGGTTCTCGTAGGCTCCCCAATCGCCCGCCGCGCTGCTCGGCAGGCGCCGCGCGAAGCCCAGAAGCACACCCACTCCGAACATCGCGCCGAGCGGTAGAGCCACACGCGGAAGCAGGTTGGGGGCGACGATGGCGAGCACGATCCCCATACGCACGAAGGCTGTGGAAGTCGCCAGCACCACCAGCGACTCGTAGGGTCGCGTTTGACCGGACTCCCGCGCCGCACGTGAGTAGGTGATGGCGGCAGCGGTGCTCGATACGAAGCCCCCGAGTATGCCCATGATCGTGTGGCTGGAACGCCCTGCCCGAACCCGCATCAAGGCGTAGCCCACGAAGGAGATCCCCGAGATCAGCACGACCATGCGCCAGACGTCTCGGGGACGCAGCACGCCGTAGAAGCCCTCGACTGGATCGTCCGGAAGCAGCGGCAGCACAATGCCCGTAATGACCAGGAAGCGGATCAGCGTCTCCAGCTCGGCGGGTTCCAGCAGCGCGCTGGCCCTGTGCCAGGCGCGCTTGGAGCGAAGCAAGGCCACCATGGCGATCGTGATCACCGTAGCCACCAGCAGCTGCCCGGCCTGCGCCAGCACGCCCACCGCGAAGATGCAGAGACCCGCGATCTCCGTGGTATAGCCTGGATCGTCGTGTCGGGACGTATCGTAGCTGTAACGCAGCACCAGAAACGTGGTGGAGGCCAGAAAGATCGCTACGGAGAGCCAGGGGCCGAGCACGTCTCCGACGAGGACCGCCAGCGCTCCCAGCAGCGCCAGGAACGCAAAGGTGCGGACGCCGGGGAAATCCTTCTCCCCGCCGCTCTCCTCCTGTGCAACCTGCCGTTCCAGGCCGACCAAGGCCCCGAGGCAGAGCGCTATAAAAGTGGGAAGCAGTATCTTCGTCGCTTCGGGAATGACCGATTCCCCCATGGCGGCCGAACCAGTCTAGATCGACCAGAATGCGAATCAAATTCAGCACCGGTGTGCCTTCTTCGCCGTTGCTGACCGCCTGTCGACGGCAGCGCCAGGTATCAGCTCGACGGATGTTGGCTCAGGGACTCTGGAGCAGAAGCAGGTGCTGCGCGCTGGCCGCCGTTTGGCTCAGTACGTTGAAGATGTCGTCCGGTACGATTCCGAGAAGCACGACTGCCGCCAGGCATGTGAGCAGGACCACCCGCTCGAAGAATCCAGGCACATCGGGATCACTTGTGGGAGGGGCATCGCGAAAGTACATGACTAGGGGTACCCGCAGGTAATACGCGAGTGAGATCGCGCTGTTGAGCACACCTATGATGGCCAGCCAAAAGAGGCTCGTGTCTCCTATCTCTATCCCGCGTTCGATTGCCGCGCGAAAGAGATGGAACTTCCCCATGAAGCCAGCGGTCGGGGGAATTCCGGCGAGCGCAAACATGCAGAGCGTCATCACCACGGCCATCAGAGGTCGGCTCTGGCTCAGTCCAGCCAAGTCTTCGACGCGATCGCGATCTTCCCCACCCTTGGCGAGGATCGCCACCACGGTGAAGGCGCCGATCGTCATGAAGGTGTAGACCAGCAGATAGAAAAGAACGGCCGCATACCCATCCAGGGTGCCAACGATCACCCCCACGAGCAGATAGCCCACGTGCGCGATGCTCGAGTAGGCCAGCATGCGTTTGATGTTCTGCTGGATGATGGCCATCACGTTTCCGAGGGTCATGCTGAGGACCGCCATCACCCATAGTGCCCCGTACAAGAGCTCGGCGGCCGGCTCGAGCGCGACCGCGAGCACACGCATCAGCGCCCCGAAGGCCGCGACCTTAACGGTCGTTGCCATGAAGCCGGTCACACTCGTGGGTGCACCCTCGTAGACGTCCGGGGCCCACTGATGGAAGGGGACCGACGAGATCTTGAACCCGAGCCCCACGACCACCAGCGCCGCTCCCAGCAGGTGCGGCGCGCTCTCGGGATCGAAGCGTTTCCCGATCTCCGCCAGCGAGATCGAGCCAGTCATCCCATAGAGAATGGCCATCCCGTAGAGCAGGATTCCGGAGGCGAATGATCCGATCAGGAAATACTTGAGCGCTGACTCGTTGGAGCGCAGCGAGCTTCGACGGAATCCCGCCAGGACATACAGCGGGATGCTCATCAGCTCGAGCGCCAGGAACAGCATCATGAGATTCGAGGCCGACGTAAGAAACATCATGCCCAACACCGAGGACATCAGCAGGGCGTAGTACTCACCGTGATTCGAATGGATATCCGCGAGGTACTTGACCGAGCCCAGCACGGTCAGGGATGCCCCGAGGAGCACGACGATGTTCAGAAAATGCGCGACACCGTCCATCACGATCATCGGATTCCCGCTATTGAAGACGCGGGACGGTCCCAGGAGGCCATTGACTGAAATGATCAGCGCGATGACCAAGCAGAGGAGGCTGGCCACCGCCAAAAACGTACCTCGGCGCTCCTGTGTGAAGGGCCTAGACAGGAAGGTCCGCTTGCGCGCCATCAGGACCTCCGCCAGGGGAAGCAGAATGGCTCCCACCGCGACCGGAAGCATGGGGCCGAGCGCGCCGATGTCGATCTGCGGAATCATTCGTCGGCTACGGTGCGGCTGACCTTCGCGGACTTCTTGCCGGCGCCCGACTCAACCCTCTGATACGCTGCGAGATCCGCGCCCCGCGTCTCCATCTTTCGGAGCAGGGCGCTCACGGAACGGTCCATCGGGCGCAGAAAGGTCGCAGGATAGATCCCGATCCAGATCATCGGCACCACCATCGCGGTCGCGACCAGCTTCTCGCGCAGCGAGAGGTCCAGAAGCTTTCGATTGGCGTCATGCACCAGCGGACCAAAGAAAACCCTTCGTACCATCCAGAGCATGTAAACAGCGCTCAGAACCACACCCGAGATCGCGAACACAACCTTGATCGGGCTCACAGCGAAGGTTCCAAGCAAGATCAGGAACTCGCCTACGAATCCGTTGAGCGCCGGAAGCCCGATAGAGCTCATGGTCGTAATCAAGAAGAATACGGTGAACACCGGCATGACGCGCGCCAGGCCGCCGAACTCCGAGATCTCCCGCACGTGTCGGCGCTCGTAGAGCATGCCGATGAGAAGGAAGAGCGCTCCCGTAGAAATACCGTGATTCACCATCTGAAGAACCGCGCCCTCCAGCCCCTGGAGATTGAGCGCGAAGAGTCCAAGTATGACGAAGCCGAGATGGCTCACGGATGAGTAGGCCACGAGCTTCTTCACGTCCGACTGCACCATCGCAACCAGTGCCCCATAGATGATCCCGATGATCGCGAGCCACATGATCCAGGGCGCGAGTTGGATCGTCGCGATGGGGAAGAGCGGGAGTGAGTAACGTATGAACCCATACGTCCCCAGCTTCAGGAGCACGCCTGCCAGCATGACGGATCCCGCAGTGGGCGCCTCCACGTGGGCGTCCGGAAGCCAGGTGTGAAACGGAACGAGCGGCACCTTGATCGCGAAAGAGACTCCGAAGAGAAGGAAGAGCCAGACCTGGTTCTGCCACCAGGGCTGGCCTTCGGTCGGGATCGGCGTATCGATGATCCCGGAAGCCCCAGCAAATCCGATGTAATCGAAGGTAATGGGGTCGCCTGGAAACTGCTGGTAGTGGAGGTAGACGAGAACGAGAATCCCCACCAGCATGAGCAGGCTTCCAACCATCGTGTAGATGAAGAACTTGACCGTCGCGTAGAGCTTACGGGGCCCTCCCCAGATACCGATCACGAAGTACATCGGGATCAGCATGACCTCCCAGAACACGTAGAAGAGGAAGAGATTCAAGGAGAGAAAGGCCCCGAGCATCCCGCTCTGCAGCGCCATCATGAAGAAGATGTACTGCTTAACCCTCTTCGTGATTTCGTTCCACGAGGCCACGAAAATGACGGGGAGCAGAAATGCGGTGAGCACCACCAGAAAGAGACTGATGCCGTCTACACCAACGTAATAGTGGATCCCGTAGTCCGGGATCCACCCCCCGCGCTCCACCATCTGCATGCTGCCTACAGAAGCGTCGAATCGATCCCAGACCTCGAGGGCGAGCCCGAACCCGACTCCGGACACAATCAGGGCAAAGAGCTTCCAGGTCGTCGCGGAAAGGCGCCAGCCAAAGAGCTCCAGCAACATCGGCACCAGCAGGCTCACGATCGGAAGGAAAATGACCGCCGTCAGCAGATGGCTATTGATCCAGGCCAGCGTCCCCTCAATCATCTAGAGGCCCCCGACCAGATAGGCGATCAGTAACACGCTACCCAGCAGCATCACGAATACGTACGATTGCATGAGTCCGGTCTGGACCAGCTTGAGCCCCCGGTCCGCCACCCCGCGCACGAAGCCGGCCGTCCCGTCCACGCCCAAGCGATCGATCATGCGCACGTCAATCGTACGGTAGAGAAACGCGTCCGAGATCCTCACCAACGGCCGCACGACCGCCAAGGAGTAGAGCTCGTCCACGTAGTACTTCCTCCAGACGAGTTGATAAAGCGGTCGCAGCGCGGCGGTGACCCGGGGAACGAGATCGGTCCGGTAGTAGTAGAGGAACACCGCAAAAAAGGCTCCCCCCGCAGCTATGAGCACCGCGAGTCCTGCCAGAGCGAACTCACGCGCGGGCGGGACCACGTGCGTGGCGGAGACCACAGACTCGTCCAGGAAATAGTGCAAGCTGTTTGAGCTGGGCAAGCTGAAGAGCGCCTCGCCGTACGCGTCGGGTAAACCGACCAGACCACCGACAATCGCGAGCCCCGCGAGCAGGAAGAGCGGCATCAGGATCACAACGGGCTGCTCGCGGATCCGGGTTTGGAGCTGCATCGGAGCCCGGGAGGCCCCGGAGAACGTCAGAAAATACAGCCGGAACATATAGAAAGCCGTCAGCCCCGCCGTCACCAGGCCAATCCACCAGAGCGCCATGTGGCCGGGCATAGCATGTGCCGCGTAGACGCCCAGCAGGATCTCGTCCTTGGAGAAGAAGCCAGAGAGCGGCGGTGCACCGGAGATCGCGAGCACCCCGATCAGGAAAGTCCAATGGGTCCAGGGCATGTAGCGGCGGAGTCCTCCCATCTTCTCGATGTTCTGCTCGTGCTGCATGCCGAAAATCACCGCGCCCGCGCCGAGAAAGAGCAGCGCCTTGAAGAACGCATGCGTCATTAAATGAAACATCGCCGCGCTATAGGACCCGACCCCCGCCGCCAGGAACATGTAGCCGAGCTGGCTGACCGTCGAGTAGGCGAGAATCTTTTTGATGTCTTTCTGGCAGATGGCAATCGTCGCCGCGAAGATGGCGGTCAACCCCCCGACCCAGGCTATGGTCGCCGACGCCCCTGGCGCCAGCGAGTAGACAAACGAGAGCCGGCACACCATGTAGACGCCCGCCGTCACCATTGTGGCGGCGTGAATCAACGCCGAGACCGGGGTGGGGCCCGCCATCGCGTCTGGGAGCCACACATAGAGCGGGAGCTGTGCGGACTTTCCGCACGCACCGACGAAAAGGCAGAGCCCCGCCAACGTCAGAAGCGTCCAGGTCGGAAAGCCGGGCAGGAAGCCGAGCCAGGCGGGAAGGGTCACCGTGCGTTCTGCCACGAGCCCTACGTGCTCCCTCATCGCGTAAAACTCAATGGTGGGATGGCCCGCCTCGAAGAACGCCCAAAACAGCAGGAAGATGCCGAGCAGGAAGCCAAAGTCGCCAATGCGATTGACAATAAAAGCCTTCTGCCCGCACATGGCGTTGTGGTCATCCAGGTACCAGAAGCCGATCAGCAGGTACGAACAAAGACCGACTCCCTCCCACCCCACGAAGAGGACGAGCAGGTTGTCGCCCAGGACCAGCACCAGCATCGCGAACGTAAAGAGGTTCAGGTAGCAGAAAAAGCGCTGGAATCCGCGGTCGTCCCGATGGTCTTCCCTCATGTAGCCGACGGAATAGATATGAATGAGCGAGCCCACGCCGGTAACCACCAGGATCATGACCGCCGAGAGTGGATCCAGCAGGAATGAGAGCTCGGCGTGGAAATCACCCGCGCTGATCCAGGTGTAGAGATTGTCGATGAAGAAGCGCTCCCCCGCGGGGAACGCGGTCGCCAGCCGGAAGACCTCCCGCACCGAGAGCGCGAACGACAGCATGGGCGCCCCGCAGCCAAGACCGATCACGAGGGGCCGCGGAAGCTCCTGGCGGGCGAAGATCAGCCAGAGCCCGCTCACCAACGCGCCCATAAGCGGAAGCAGTGGAATCCAGCGGATCGTCTCGTTCACATGTTCTAGCAAGGGCCGTCCTCTACCACTTGAGCAGGCTCGTGTCTTCGATGTTCACGGTGTCACGGTTGCTCACCAATCTGAGAATGATGGCCAGACCCACGGCCACCTCCACAGCTGCAACTACGATGACCATGAAGACGAAAATCTGACCATCGTGGTTTCCCCATTGGCGGCTGAAGGCAATCAAAGACAGGTTCGCAGCGTTGAGCATGAGCTCGATGCACATAACAATGACGATCACGTTCCGGCGAACCAGGACGCCGAGCGTGCCGATCATGAACAGAAGGCCGGCTACAACCTGGTATTCCCAAGCCTCGATCATCAGTCGATCCTCTGCTTGCCCATCACCACCGCGCCCACGATCCCCGCCAGCAGCAAGACACCGGCGATCTCGAAGGCGAGCAGGTAGTCCGTGTAGAGAGTCCCGCCGATCGCCCTCACCGTGCCAAACTCGGGCCCCACCTCGGGCCAGGCCCGCCGCGACTCGCTGAGAAGCGGCACCAGCTTCACGCTGGCGCCCACAATCAAGAGGGTGCCGATGACCTTCAGCACGGGCTGCCTGTCCGCGCCCATGTCTCCACCTCTGATGTTGAGCAGCATGATCACGAAGAGGAAGAGGACCACGATCGCGCCGGCGTAGACCATAACCTGCAAAACGCCGATGAACTCGGCGTTGAGCAGGATGAAGAGGACCGCTAGTGAGAGCATCGTGATGACGAGACATAGCGCCGCATACAAGGTGTTGCGAACGTTCAAGACGACCCCCGCGGCGGATATGAGCGCGACGAAGGCAGAGACGTAGAAGATCACCTGCTCGGTCAATTCATAATCTCCCCGATGATCAGAATTCCGAGCCCCGTGATCACGATATTGGCCAGAGAGAGTGGAAGCAGGATCTTCCACCCCAGGTTCATGACCTGGTCATAGCGGAAGCGTGGCACGCTCCAGCGGATGAGCTGCTGGAACCAGATCAACACGATTACCTTCAGGAAGAATGTCGCTACGTGCGCGATCATGGCGAGTACATTCGCCATGTTCAAACCGACGCCGTGCCGCAGGAACTCGACCAGCACGTCATCCGGTAGATAGGGGATCGACCAGCCGCCCAGGAACATGGCCGTCATCAGGCCAGAGATCACGACGACCTCCACCCATTCCCCCATATAGAAGAGGCCGAACTTCATCCCGCTGTACTCGATGAAGTAGCCCGCGATGATCTCCGATTCGCCCTCGGGGATGTCAAAGGGGGCGCGCTTATTCTCGGCCATGAGCGCGGTCAAGAAGAGAAAGAATGCCAGGGGCTGCAGGAAGATGCCCCACATGGGGATCTTGATGAGTTCCACCCACCATGTGCCTGCACCGACCCAGCCGAGATGCTCGACGAAGCCCAGCAGGCGAAAGGTCTCTTGCTGAGCGAATCCCATATCGGTGAGCCTAAGCGTGCCGAAGATCATGAAGACTCCAACCGCCGACACACCCATGGCGACCTCGTAGGAGATCATTTGCGCCGCTACACGGATCCCGCCGAGCATGCCCCAATTGTTGTTGCTGGCCCAACCCGCCAGCACGTTCCCGTACGTAGCCAGGGACGCAACGGCAAAGATATACAGCACGCCGTAGTCGAGGTCGGCTACGACGAGGTCCCACTCCGCCCCCCAGGCCTGGTAGCTGCCGCCGTAGGGGATCACCGCAAAGCTGATCATGGCCGGGACGGTGGCGATTATGGGCGCCAGGGTATGCAGCAGACGATCCCCTCCGTCGGGGACCGTGTCCTCTTTCGTGATCATCTTGATCGCGTCGGCGATAGGGTGGAGCAGTCCGATCGCCTTGATCCCGAGGATGTCCGCCCGGTTGGCACCGATGCGATCCTGCATCAGCGCGCTCTGCTTACGCTCGACCCAGGTCATGAGGGGTGCAAACACGAGCGCGATCACCGCAAACAGAAAAAGCGCGACTGGGACGTACGCTCCCACTTCCATCTAGGCGAGCTCGCACCCCTGGTCATCGAGGGAGTCGAGGTTGATGCCGTCGAAGCCCGCCACGGTTTCAGAAAGGCGTTTCGACACCTCGTGCACGTCATAGCTTGCCGTCCAGCCCGTCAGGCCGGCGGCGGCGCCAATGCGCTGCAGGATCTCACCCTCGGATAACGCCTCGAAGGTAGGCTCCAGGATCGGACGAAAACGCTGAACTCGCTTCGCGTGGTTGGTGAAGCTGCCCTCCTTCTCTGCGAAGGAGCGCGCGGGTAGCACGATGTCGGCCCTCTCTGCGAGCGAGCAGTTCTCCGTATCCAGGAGAATCAACGTCTCGACGCCCTTGAGGCACTCCTCCGCAAGCGTGTGTCCGAGGACCAGTGCCACCGCCACGGCTCCCGGGGAGGCGTCGGACTCCTCGAAGCCGAGGGCTCGCGCGCCGCTTGCGTTGGGCGCTTTCTCGGTCTTGACCAGAAGCTCGTCGCTCTCACCGCGCGGCACAGCAAAGGTCGCAGCTGGGGCGCCGACGGCCTCCAGCAGCTGCTTCAGCACGAAGAGATCCTCGTTGCCCACGAAGGGCGATGCGACGCCGACGATGCTGCCGCCCGACTCCCGCGCCGCACGCACGGCATCCCCGGCAGCGCGGACCGCGTCAGCGTAGCTGGTGCCCCGGCGCGATACGCGAGGCTCCGTGAGCCGATTCTCCATGATCAGCTGATAAGAAAGGCGGCCGTGGTCACAGATCCAGGTATCGTTCACGGAATCGTTGCGACGCGGCAGGTAACGATAGATGCGGTTATTGGATCGTGACGCATATATATTACAGCCGTTAGAGCACTGGTTGCAGATGCTCTCGACGTCATCCAGGAACCAGACGCGGATCTTGAAACGAAAGTCCTTCGTGGTCAGCGCGCCAACCGGGCAGATATCGGCCACATTCATCGAATACGGATTGTCGAGCTCGGTTCCCGGAAAGAGCTCGAGCAAAGAGTGATCACCGCGAGCAAAGACACCCAGTTCCCCGGTCTTGGGGATCTCTCGACAGAATCGCACACAACGTCGACAGAGGATGCAGCGCTCCTGGTCGAACACGATCGTGGGCCCGAGGTCCATAGCCTTCTTGGCGGGTCGACGCGGCTCCTCAGTGCGCGCGCCCGGCATCCCATAGTCGAAGGCGTAATCCTGGAGCGTGCACTCGCCCGCCTGGTCACAGATGGGACAATCCAACGGGTGATTGATGAGCAGGAGCTCCATAACGCCGCGCTGGGCCTTCTTCACACGCTCCACATCGGTGCGAACGACCATGCCATCCGTAACCAGGGTGTTGCAGGCGATCTGGAGCTTGGGCATCCCCTCCACCTCGACCTGGCACATGCGGCAGGAGCCATCGATCGAAAGCTTGGGATGCCAGCAGTAATGGGGGATATCGACTCCAGACATGAGCAGGCCCAGATCATCGATCGCCTGCAGGATCATGCGTCCCTCGGCCACCTCGTACTCTGTGCCGTCGATGGTGAGCGTCGGCATCGCTAGAGCTCGAAGCTTTCGGGGAAGGGGCACCTCTGGGCAGCGATATGCGCCTCGAAATCAGCGCGAAAATGTCGCAGCAGCCCCTGAATAGGCCAGGCCGCGGCGTCGGCGAAGGCACAGATCGTCTGCCCCTCCATGAGTCCGGGCAGATCGTCGAGCAGCTCCAGGTCCGCGGGGCTTCCGCGTCCCGCCTCTACACGCTCACAGATCTTGTGGATCCAGCCCGTTCCCTCGCGACACTGCGTGCACTGCCCACACGACTCATCGCGGAAGAAATAGCTGGTGACGGCCGCAACCCGCACCATGCAGGTCGTCTCATCCATCACCATGATCCCGCCGGTTCCGAGATGAGTGCCGCGCTCGGAGAGGAACTCCTCGGCCATGCGCACATCCAGGTCCTCAGGGAGCAGGATCGGCATGGACATGCCACCGGGTATGACGCCCTTGAGCGCCCGCCCGCCGCGCACGCCGCCGGCGTGATCGATGATCTCTCCCAGCGGCGTACCCAGCGGAAGCTCGAAGAGCCCCGGACGCTCCACTTGTCCCGACACACCGAAGAGCGTCGTGCCCGGGCTCTTTTCGGTACCGATTGCGAGGAACCAATCGAGGCCACGCGCCACAATGAAGGGAACGTGGGCGAACGTCTCGACGTTGTTGACGGTCGTGGGAAGCCCGAAGGCTCCGTACTGGGCCGGAAACGGCGGCTTCTTGCGAGGCTGTCCCTTCTTCCCCTCGAGCGATTCGAGCAGCCCCGTCTCCTCACCGCAGATATACGCACCGGCTCCGCTGTGAACCACGATGTCGTGGTCGAAGCCTTTCTTGCCGAGAATCTTCTGCCCCAGATAGCCCCGCTCGTAAAGCTCCTTGACCGCCTGCTCGACGCGGCGCGTGGGGACCTTGTACTCACCCCGGATGTAGATGTAGGTCTTGGATGCACCCACCGCCCAGGCTCCGATCAGGATCCCCTCCAGCATCTGATGGGGTCCCCGTTCCATGATCAGTCGGTCTTTGAAAGACCCGGGCTCGGACTCGTCCGCATTGCAGACGAAGAGCTTGGGGCGATCGTTGCCGCTTGGCATGAAGCTCCATTTCAGACCCGTCGAGAAGCCGGCGCCGCCGCGTCCGCGCAGCCCTGATGACTTGACGAGCTCAACGAGATCCGCGGGCTCCATCTGGACCGCCTTGCGCAAGCCCTCGAAACCGCCACGTGCTTCGTAGCCCGAGAGCTCGCGATAGGCATCGTCCGCATAATGCTCGGAGAGATAGTTCGTGATGTATGGTTGCGTGATCACGGGCTACTCCAGGCTGTCGACGACTCGCTTGGCCTCGGACAGGTCGAGATTCTCGACGTATTCGCCGTCCACGCGCATCACCGGCGCGGTGCCACACGATCCCAGGCATTCCTCATGCGCCAGGGTCACCCGGCCGTCGGGCGTGGTCTGTCCGCAGCGGATCCCGAGGTGTGACTCCAATTCCTTCAAGAGGGTGCGCGCGCCACGCAGGCTGCAGGGCAGGTTCGTACAAACATACACATGATGGCGGCCCTGGGCCGAGGTGTAGAACATGTTGTAGAAGGTAAGAACCTCCCATACGTCGACCGGCTCGAGCCCAAAGAGCTCGGCAAGCGCGCGCGCATCCTGCGGGCCGACGTAGCCCTTCTCGGCCTGCACCAGATAGATGGCGGGAAGAAGGGCCCCTCGCTTTTCCGGATAGCGGGGAAATAGCGCCTCGATCTTCCGTTGGGTCTCCGGTGACAAAGAGCCTAGTTCCAATCCAACCCGCCCTTCAGCCACTCGTAGGCGAGTCCGACCGTCAGAACAAACAGGAAGATGAGCATTGCAAAGAAGCCGAACCAGCCGAGGTCCCTGAAGACCACCGCCCACGGATACAGGAAGACCATCTCGACGTCGAAGATGATGAAGGACAGGGCAACCATGTAGAACTTGACGTTGAAGCGCTGGTAGGGCGAGACGACCTGGTGCTCACCACACTCGAAGGGCTCCTGTTTCTCTGCGAACCGAAGCCGCGGCCCCAGCAAAGTCGTAAGCAGGACAAACATCAGCACCAGCGCGGTACCAAGCGCAATAAAAAGGCCCAGACCCGCATACTCCGACATCCGGCTTTCCGCGCAAGAGCTTGAATTTCCAGGAGAAAGGCGGCGGAAAGCTAGGAGTCCGGTGAGGGGCTGTCAACCAGCAGAGGCCCGTTCTATGCTCTCCCAATGGTCACCGCGAATCCCGTCCGCTGCGGCGTACTGGGAGCAGGAAGCTTCGGGACCTGCCTGGCGCTGCTGCTCGCTGAAAGGGAGTACGCGGTGGATCTCTGGGCCCGGGATCCGAAGCTCGCCGACGCCATCAACCGTCACCGTCGAAACCCGCGCTACCTCACGGAGTTTCGCATCCCGGAGTGCATCCACGCCACTTCCTCCTTCGAGGAAGCCCTAAGCGAGAAGGACCTCATCCTGTCGGTGGTTCCCAGCCACAGCGTGCGTGAGACCTGGGAGCGCGCCGCCCCTTATCTACCACCCGACGCCCTGATCGTCTCTGCCACCAAGGGGATCGAGATAGGCACCGGCAAGCTCATGAGCCAGGTGCTGCAAGAAGTGCTCCCCCCCGAGAAGCACACTCATCTCGTCGCGCTCTCGGGACCGAGCTTTGCGCAGGAGGTGGCCGAGCATCGTCCCACCGGCATCTCGCTGGCCTCGGCCAACGAGAGCTTTGCAATCGCCGCCCAATCGATCCTCTCGACGCCCAGCTTCCGCTGCTACACCAACAGCGATGTGCTGGGCGTGGAGCTTGGCGGGGCGCTCAAGAACGTGATCGCGATCGCCGTTGGCGTATGCGATGGAATGGAGTTGGGACTGAACACTCGGGCCACCATGATGACCCGGGGGCTGGCCGAGATTACGCGCCTGGGAGTGCGGCTGGGCGCCAACCCGCTGACGTTCCTGGGGCTCTCGGGGATCGGCGACCTCATGCTCACCTGCACCGGCGACCTGTCGCGCAACCGGCAGGTGGGCCTCGAGATCGGGCGCGGCAGGAAGGTCGATGAGGTGCTGGGCAGCCTGACCCAGGTGGCAGAGGGCGTGCGGACGACGCAGTCCACGTATGAGGTCGCACGCAAGCTTGGCGTCGAGATGCCCATCACCGAGGAGACCTACGCCGTGCTCTACGAGGGCAAGGACCCGAAGCTGGCGGTCCAGGACCTCGCACGGCGCCAGCTTCGGAGCGAGTACGAGTAGACGCTCAACCGCCATCCACTACCCTCTCGCGTCATGAACCCTCGGCGGGCCCTGCTCTCGGCGGGCCTCGCGCTCGCCATTGGATCGGGCTGCGGGCCGAAGCTGGTGCGTGAGACGGTCTACGACCGCGATGGCGTGCACGTCGAGCTGCGCCGCAGCGTCAAAGGCGGGTCGCCCATCGCCCGGGGCTACGAGCATCCCGCGACCCTGGCCGCCGTGCGGGTGGCCCACATCCTCGCCCTGATCCACTACGAGGATGCGAAGGGTGCCCAGCATCCCATCATCCGCTCGGAGCACGTGTACCCGCTGGGAGAGGGGGTAGCGCAGGCCCTGGCCAAGGCCGGCCCCGACGACGAGATCGCGGTCGCGGTGTTCACGGTCGAGCGACGCCTGGGCGTCTTCCAGCAAAAGCGGGTTACGGCATTTCGCGCCTACATGCGAGACGACGAGCTGGTGCTGCAGTTCTACAGCATCAACGCCTTGATCGAGCGCGGGAGCCCGCGCGGCTCGGAGTACAAGATTCCCGAGGAGGTGCCGAGCTGGAAGCCCGATTTCAGGCTGGTCCCGAGCAAGGCGCAGAGGCGGGCAGGCCCCCGCGTGCTCAGGGTCGAGTGGCGCAATTCGTACTTTGCCCGGCCCCCCAGCCTGCGCCTGCGGGACGGGCAGCTGCAGCGGCGCACGATTCTCATGGAGGAGGAGCTCCCCGTCGAGCCGGAGGCTCTGAAACCCCTGTCCACCGCTCTCCGCGATGCCCAACTCCAAGCACTGGATCAGATCGATGCGGCGCGCCGGTCCGGGCTGATCTCGGAGTCGGAGTATCGACGCAGGCGAAGGCTGGTGCTCGAAGGCCGTCTGGAAGAGGCCGGGTATGACACCAAACCCGGGGAGTGACTCGGCACTCGTCCGGCGAATACACATCGATACGGATCCCGGCCTCGACGACTTGCTGGCACTGGCCCTGAAGCTGGCCTCGCCCGAGGTCAAGCTCGAGGCGATCACCACGGTGGCGTGAAACGCATCCATTGAGGCGGTCACGGCAAATGCCTGTCGCTTGCTGGCCCTGGCCGGGATGGAGATTCCGGTCGCACGCGGCGCCGCGGGTCCCCTCTCTCTGATCTCCGTCCACGCGAAATCAGCCCACGGGGCCAACGGCCGCAAGGGAATCGCCCTGCCCGTGCGCGATGCTGTCCCCCTCCCGAGCGCGCGCAGCCTGCTCGCACACAACCTGCGGGAACGGCGCGTGGAATGCATCATCGCGCTGGGCCCTCTCACCAACCTGGCGCAGCTCATCTCCGAAGAGCCGAAGCTCTTCGAGGAGGTCGAGATCGTTTGGATGGGCGGGACGCTATCCGAGGGAAACGTGACGCCGCTGGCGGAGTTCAATGCCTACGCGGATCCGGAGGCGGCCGCACGCGTGCTGCGATCCGGGCTCCGAACCCGCGTCATCGGGCTGGATGTGACGAGGCACGTACGCCTGCGCGCCCAAGATCTCTCCGACTCGCCGTTCGGAGAGAGCCCAACCGGTCGTGTACTCGACCAGGCTCTGCGCGCCCTGATGGAGCTCGAGCACCCACTCCAAGGTGAGCCCTGTGCGCTCTCACACGATCCCTGCGCCGTAGTGGCCGCCATCTTCCCGAACTGCTTTCGATACGAGCGCAAGGCGCTCGAGACCTGCGTGGAAGAGGGACGCGAGCGAGGGCGCCTGCTGGAGCACGCGGCCGCTGGCAGCCCCGCGGTCGACTACGCGGTCGAGGTCCGTGGCCCCGATGTGAGCAGGCTCTTCCTGGACCGGTTGGCCGCCTGGTCTGGTAAGGTCGATACTGACTGAATGTCCTGGCTTTGCGACCTACATACTCATTCGACGGTCTCCGACGGAACGCTGACACCGGGCGAGCTGGTACAGCGGGCCCACCACAGCGGGGTGGATTTGCTGGCGCTCACGGACCACGACGACGTGGCCGGCATCACGGAAGCTCGCGCTCGTGCGGAAGCGCTCGGCCTGGAGCTGTTCCCGGGCATCGAGCTCTCGGTGAGCGAGCAGAAGGGGGAGCGGCAGATGCACATCCTGGGGCTCGGGATCGACCCGGATGCACCCCTGCTGCTCGAACGTGTCGTGGAGTTTCGGCGGACGCGGCTGGAGCGAGGCGCGCGCATCGTCGAGCAGCTGAATCGGCACGGCATCCGCCTCAGCTTCGAGCGGGTTCGAGAGATCGCCAGGGGTGGGGCGATGGGACGCCCACACGTGGCACGTGCGCTCGTGGAAGCGGGCATCTGCGGCAGCGTCAATGAGGCCTTTGCGCGCTTTCTTCGACGCGGCCGCGCGGGCTACGTGGCACGCGACGGGCTGGACGCAGAGGGCGCCATCTCGCTGATTCACGCAGCCGGTGGCATCGCCTCGCTGGCGCACCCTCCGCGTTCCCAGGGCGTCGACGCTGCGGGTGGACTCGAGACCTTCGTGGGACGCCTGGTCCGGCTCGGGCTCGACGCGCTCGAGGTCTACCATCCGAGCCACAAGCCAAGTCAGGAGAAGCGCCTGCGCCGCCTGGTCCGAGCTCATGACCTGGTGGAGACCGGCGGCAGTGACTTTCATGGAGACGAGCAACGCGAGATCGTGCTGGGCCGCGGGCGCGGTCGCCTGCGGCTCGGGCGTCGGTTTTATGACGCCATCCAGGCTCGCCTGGCCGAGCGGCGGCGCGCCCCGCAGTCCATTTGACCCCCCCGAAGCCCACAGGTAACCTCGCGCGCCCTGGATGAGCCGACGTAGGGACAAGCCCGAGGCGTCTACGAGCGCAGTTCACAGCGGCGAGCGCGAGGGGCGTCCGAACGTCTCCGACTCTCTGACCACGCCCATCGTCCAGACCTCCACCTACTGGTTCCGCGACACCCAGGAGGTGATCGACTACCAGGAGGGGCGTCACCCCAGCTTCGAGTACGGCCGCTACGGAAATCCCACCACGCGCACCGCCGAGGAGAAGCTGCGCGAGCTCGAGGGCGGGGAGGCCTGTGTAATTTCAGCTTCCGGCATGAACTCGGTCACCACGCTGCTGCTGGCCCTGGTTCCAGCCGGTGGCCGGATCGTGACCACCCGCGACTGCTACCGGCGCACCCGGCAGTTCATCTCGACCATTCTGCCGAAGATGGGGGTGGAGACCACGGTCATCGATCCCTCCGACATGGAGGCGCTGGACCGTGCGCTCGAGCAGCCAGTAACTCTCTTCTTCTCGGAATCTCCCACGAACCCCTATCTGTGCGTGGTGGACATCCCCAGGGTGGCGGAGCGGTGTCATGCCCGGGGGACGATCGTGGTCATCGACTCCACGTTCGCCACCCCGATCAATCAGCGAGCCCTCGCGCTCGGGGCCGATCTGGTCCTCCATTCGGGCACAAAATACCTGGCGGGCCACAACGACGTGATGGCCGGGGGCCTGGTGGGGAGCGAGGCGCTGATCGGACCCATTCGCGACCTGCACGCCATCCTCGGGGGGGTCTTGGATCCGCACGCGGCCTACCTGCTGCTGCGGGGCATGAAAACGCTCAGCTTGCGCGTCGAGCGCGCCAATGCGAACGCAACCGCCATCGCGCGCTTCCTCGAGTCGCATCCCGCGGTCGAGCGCGTGTACTACCCGGGGCTCGAGAGCCACGCCGACCACGAGGTCGCGCGCAGTCAGATGTCCGGCTTCGGCGGGGTCGTGAGCTTCGAGCTCCCGGGAGGGCTGGAGGGCGCGTCGAAGTTCATCGACGCGCTGCGGATCCCGTACATCGCGCCCAGCCTGGGGGGCGTGGAGTCACTGGTGGAGCAGCCCACCGTGATGTCCTACTGGGATCAGACGCCGGAGCGCCGCGCCGAGATCGGTATCCACGACAACCTGGTGCGCTACGCCTGCGGCATCGAGGATGCCACCGACCTCATCGCCGACATCGAGCAGGCGCTCGAGCGTAGCTAGCCTGGATTTCTCACCCGCTGGCCGTACTGGCCGGTTATCGGCGGGCAAGCCCGCCTGCCGGCACGGCACACGGCTGCGCGTGTGCCTCGGTATTGGCGTGCAGTTGGCGGCCGCAGTAGACCCCCTGGTGAGAAATTGGCCGGTTATCGGCGGGCAAGCCCGCCTGCCGGCACAGCACACGGCTGCGCGTGTGCCTCGGTATTGGCGTGCAGTTGGCGGCCGCAGTAGACCCCCTGGTGAGAAATCCAGGCTAGAGCAGGGTGCCCTGGCCGGGCGCCGTCTTCTCGAATGCGAGCAGGCGCCGTTTGGTCTCCAGGCCCCCCCCGTAGCCCCCGAGCTTTCCATCGCTCGCGATGACGCGGTGACACGGGATGATCACCGGAACGGGGTTCGCGCCGTTGGCGGCGCCCACAGCGCGATACGCGCTGGGGCGCTTCACCCGGCGTGCGAGCTCGGCGTAGCTTCGCGTCTCCCCGTAGGGAACCTCCGCGATGGCCCGCCAAACCGAGAGCTGGAACCGTGTACCCCGCAGGTCCAGCGGAACCGTGAACTCCTGACGCCGGCCAGCGAAGTACTGCTGGAGCTCCCGGCAGGCCACTTCCAGGGTGGGCAGCCCTTCTACGGGCTCGGCGTCGGGAAGCACGCGCTCGAGCCAGCCGCGGAAACCGGTCCCGCCCGAGCGGGGCAAGGCGATCAGGACGATGCCTCCCGAGGTCGCCGCCACCCGCAGCCGTCCGATCGGCGACTCGAGCACCGAGATGGCAACAACCTCACCCATGCTCCGAGCCTATCTCATCCAGCGCGGTTCTTGTAGCTCAAGACAGAGGCGCGGGGGCAGCCTGACTGCCCCCGCGTCTCTACGTCCAACCTCTGGTACCGATAGACCTAGCGTCGTCGACGAGCCGTCTTCTTCTTACGGCTGGCGGGCGCCGGACGGGCCTTCTTGCGGCGAGTGGCCTTCTTGCGGCCGGTCTTCTTCCGAGCCTTCTTCGGGGCTGCCTTCTTCCGAGCCTTCTTCCGCGCTGTCTTCTTGCGACTAGCTGCCTTCTTCCGGCGCGGTGCGGCCTTGCGCTTGCTCGCTGTCTTCCGCTTGCGTCGGGTGCCGCCACGTCGGGCCATCGCGGTCTGGCAGACGTTGCCGTTCTTGTCGATGAAGTAAAGAAACCCAGATTCTCGCTTGACGCCTGCCTTGGCCACCTTTTGAGGTCGTTTCTTTGCCTGCTGTCCGCCGCCGCGTGCCATACCGACGCGCGAGACGTCCCCCTGCTTGTCCAGGTAGTACAGGAAACCCGGCTCCCGCCGGATACTGGTTCGAGCTACAACACTTGCCATTTTTCTTACCCCCCTTTTTCTCCGTCGGCGGGGCGGCACTGATGACGACCGCTGAATCCCTTCTCGACGGAGAACACACGGCCCCAGTCGGGGCCAAGACGAAAGTTATTCAACTCCTTTCGGAGTTGTCAAACTTTTCTGAGGAAAAATCCCTCAGATTCCGCCGAATCCGGGCCATCGGCTCCTCGGTGGAGGCTTCGAAGGCGAGCCCGGTGATGGCCTCGTAGGCCTCGATGTACCGTCGGGCGGCCTCACAGCGTACATCTTCGGGCAGCTGGGGTGGGGGGCCATCCCCCTTATAGCCCTGCTCGACGAGCCAGCGCCGCACGTACTCCTTGTCGAGCGCGGTGGGGTCTCGCCGCCCCTCCCTCATGGCCTGCTCGTAGCTGTGGCGGTGCCAGTAGCGGGATGAGTCGGGCGTGTGGATCTCGTCGATCACCACGATTCGGCCGTCGGAATCGATGCCCATCTCGTACTTGGTATCCACCAGGATCAGTCCGCGCTCGGCGGCCCGGCGAGAGCCCTCGGCGAAGAGCTTCTCCCCCAGGCGTGCGGCCGCGTCATAGTCCTCCTCGGAGATCACGCCGCTCGCGATCAGCTCTTCTCGGGACGTGAGCATGTCGTGCGCGCCCCGTTCGGCCTTGGTCGTCGGGGTCAGGAGCGGCTCGGCCAGGCGCTCGTGCTTGTGCAGGCCCTCCGGGAGTCGGTGGCCGCAGTACACGCGCACCCCCTGCTCATACGCGGACCAGATCGAGGTCTTAGAGACTCCCGTCAGATAGGCGCGATAGACGAACTCCACCGGGAGCAGGCGGCACTCCTTCACGATCGAGACGCAGGGATCGGGAACCGCGAGCAGGTGGTTGGGCACCAACTCCCGCGTCTCCTCGAACCAGAACGCCGCCAGCTGGTTCAGGACCTGGCCCTTGAAGGGGATCGTCCCGAGGACCACGTCAAAGGCGCTGATGCGATCGGTGGTCACGATCGTACGCACCCTGCCTCGCAGGTAGTTGTCGCGGACCTTACCCTCGATGCGCTGCCCCAGCTCGGGGAAATCGGTGCGCTCGAGGGTCCTCCCGCACTGCTCCCTCAGTAGGACCGGATCGACTCCCATCAGCCCGCCACCCCCATTCTTAGCCAGTCTGAACCGGTCGCGGCGGGAACACAAGCGTTTGCCTCAGGCGTCGCGGTCCCGCCGCTCCTGCCAGCGACGTTCCACGGCATCCAGTACGAGCTCCTCGAGGGCCACCCCTTCGAGCGCGTTGATCTCGCGCACACCGGTGGGGCTGGTCACATTCACCTCGGTCAGCCAATCCCCGATCACGTCGATACCCGAGAACAGGATCCCCGCCTCGACGAGCGCGGGGCCGATGCGGGCACAGATCTCACGGTCTCTCTGCGTGAGCTCGGTTTTGACCGCCTCCCCCCCGACGTGCAGGTTGGCGCGGGTCTCCGTGTGATGAGGGACCCTCAGGACCGCCCCAATCGGCTGGTCCTCGAGCAAAATGATGCGCTTGTCCCCTTGGCGAATCTCGGGGATATAGCGCTGAGCCAGCTGGTACTCCCGGCCCTGCCGCGTCGCGGTCTCGAGGATCGCATGCACGTTGCGATCGTTGGGGGTCAGATGGAAGACGCCGTCTCCGCCGGCCCCCCCCAGGGGCTTGATCACCATCTCACCCCCGAGCTTGTCGCGGAAGGCCAGCAGCTCATCGATGCGCCGGCTCACGAGACTCTCGGGGCAGATGTCGGGGAAACGAAGCGCGAAGAACTTCTCGGAGACCTCCCGCAGCCCCTGCGGGTCGTTGACGACCAGGGTCGGAGGAGAGACGAGGCTGAGCACGTGCGTCACGAAGAAGTAGTCGATGTCGTAGGGCGGATCTTTCCGCATCCAAACCACATCGAACTCGTGCAAAGGCATGAAGAGCGGCGTCCCGAGCTCGTACCAGGGCTCTCCTTCGCGGAGTTTGGTGGGTACCGCTACGCCTATTGGACGTCCACCCTCGCCCACATCGAGCTGGCCGACCTCGACGCTAAAAACTTCGTGGCCACGCCGGGCGGCTGCGCGCATGAACGCAATTGTGGTGTCTTTCTCGACATTGAGAAGCGGCAGCGGGTCGACGATGAATAGGTGTCGCATGAGGTGGAATCGTAGGGTCGGGCGTAGGAAACTGTCAAACGAGTGGGTTTGAATCGCCTCGGTCCCTAGGCTAGCCTCGTGGCCTCTGTAGAGTTCCGCATAGGAAGCCCGTAACGTGAAGCGCCTGATCCAGGTTCTCCTTGCTCTCGGGCTGCTTGCAGCGCTGCTCTGCGTGGCTGGGGTAGCCCTCTTCTACGCGTTCATCCTGCGCGAGCTGCCCGAGATCTACACGCTCAAGGATTACACGCCCAAGCTGGTGACGCGGGTGCACTCGCACGATGGGGTCCAGATCGGGAGCTTCTATCGCGAGCGGCGCGAGATCGTCCCCATCGAGAACGTCCCGACCCACCTCGTGCACGCGTTCATCGCCGCAGAGGACGGCGCTTTCTACCAACACGAGGGGCTGGACTATGCGGGCATCCTGCGCGCCGCGATCGCCAACCTGAAAGCGGGCGGCATCACCCAAGGCGGCAGCACCATCACCCAGCAGGTCGCCAAGACCTTACTGCTCACATCGGACCGAACCTGGCTGCGCAAGGTGAAAGACATGATCCTCGCGCAACGGATCGAGAAGTACCTCAACAAGAACGAGATCCTCTACCTCTACCTGAACCAGATCTATCTGGGCTCAGGAGCTTACGGCGTCGAGTCGGCGGCCCAGACCTACTTTGGTAAGTCCGTGAGCGGTCTTTCGCTGGCCGAGTCGGCGCTGATCGCGGGGCTGGTGCCGGCTCCGTCTCGCTATAGCCCGAGGGCCAATCCCGCTGCGGCTCAGAATCGCCAGCGGTTCGTACTGCGGCGTATGGAGGAGGAACGATTCATCAGCAGCGAGCAACGGACGTCGGCGCTCGAACAGGAGCTGAAGTTCGAGGCCGTCGAGTGGGACGAGACCCGAGCCGCCGCGGCCTATTTTGTGGAGGAGGTACGGCGCTACCTCGAGCGGCACTACGGATCGGAGGAGATGCTGACGGGAGGCCTCAACGTGCGCACCACGCTCGACATCGAGCGGCAGATCGATGCCTATCGGGCGGTGCGTCGAGGACTGCGGGATCAGGATCGGCGGCAGGGGTTCCGCGGACCGATCCGCTCGATCCCGAGGATGCAATGGACGGCACTGCTCGAGGAGCTGGCGCAGGGTGCATCCCCGTCCCTCGAACCCGGTCTCACGATCGTGCCCGCGTTGGTGGTGGACGTCGACGACAAGGCGCAGCAGGTACGCCTGGCCCTGGGTCCCGAGCGACAGACCTTCCTGAGCCTCGAGGATCTCAAGTGGGCGGGCGAGCCCGACAAGGAGATCGACGGAGCCGTCCCGCGAGTAAAGAAGGTCAGCCAGGCGCTCGCGGTCGGCTACCTCGTCTGGCTCGAGCAGGTCGGGGAGCGTCCACCCGAGGCTGTGGAGCTGGAGGATCCCAACCTGGAGGCCATAGTGCTGGGGTATCCGAATCTGGGGGCCGTCGAGCTGGAGCCGATCCCCGTCTACGCCCTGTATCAGCCGCCCAACGTCGAGGGATCGCTGGTAGCGATGGACGTCGAGACTGGGAACGTGCGTGCGCTCATCGGTGGCTACAGCTTCCATCGCAGCCAGTTCAACCGCGCGGTGCAGTCGCGTCGGCAGCCGGGCTCGGCCTTCAAGCCTATCATCTACGCGGCCGCTCTTAAGGAAGGATACACGCCGGCCACAATCGTTTACGACACGCCGATCGTGTACGAGGACACGGAGAGCGGCATCACCTGGAAGCCCGGCAACTACAGCGATAAGTTCTACGGGCCTATCACCTTGCGCAGCGCACTGGCCCACTCGCGGAACGTCGCGACCATCAAAGTGCTGCGGGCGATCGGCATCCCGCCGGTGCTGGAGATGGCCCACGCCACCGGGATCCGAGCGTCGCTCGAGGCCAATCTCTCACTCGCGCTCGGCTCCAGTGAGGTCACGCTGACAGAGCTGGTGCGCGCGTACGCGACCTTCGCATCAGGGGGTCGTCGCGTGACACCGCGCTTCATCCTCGAGGTGCGCGATCGGGAGGGCAAGTTGCTGGAGGAGAATGTTCCCTTGCTTCCGGCGGATCAGGAAGCCGCCGAGCAGGATCAGTTCAGCATAGAGCAGCTTCTAGCCGAGATCCGGTCGACCGTGGATCGTGAAGATGACCCCGACGCCCTGCCCCCCGGTTACATGCTCGATCCGGTCATCGCCTACCTCATGACCGATCTCCTGCGTGCGGTGGTCCAGGAGGGGACCGGCTGGCGCGCCAAGGCGCTACGCCGTCCGGTTGCGGGAAAGACAGGCACCACAAACAATCTGCACGACGCATGGTTCGTCGGCTACACGCCGCAGGTGGTGACAGGAGTATGGGTAGGTTACGACGTTGCCCAGAACCTGGGGAAGAACGAGACCGGATCCCGCGCGGCGGCCCCCATCTTCGTCGATTACATGCGCACCGCTCTCGCGGAGCTACCGCCTCTGGATTTCTCGGCACCCCGGAGTGTGGTGTTCGCGCGCATCGACCGTAAGACGGGATTGCTCGCCCACCCCGGAGACGACAAGGCCGTCTTCCAGCCGTTCCGCGAGGGAACCGTACCCGAAGAGATGGCCCCCCAGCACGCAATATTCGGCTCCATCCGCCCCACCCGACTGGACTAAGCGTCACCCCTTGATGACGGCGAAGGGGACGAGGCGCGCGACGCGACGCGCGAGGCCGGCGCCCTCGACGCTGGCGACAACCTCGGCCACGTCCTTATAGGCCTCGGGCATCTCCTCCGCGACTGTCGCCCGTCCCTGGCTGCGCACCAGCACCCCGCGCTCGGCCATCTCATCCAGCAGCGAGCGCCCACGCGCGAGTGCCCTGGCCTTCTTGCGCGAGAGCACACGCCCCGCACCATGGCAGCTCGATGCGAAGGTCGCCTGCTCGGCGCCGGGATCACCGCAGAGCACGTACGAGTAGCGACCCATGTCCCCCGGGATGAGCACCGGCTGACCGATGGCGCGATAGGCCGCCGGCAGGTCAGGATGACCCGGGGCGAGGCAGCGTGTGGCGCCCTTGCGATGGACGCAGAGCCGCCGCTTCTCGCCCCCCAGCGAGTGGGTCTCGAGCTTGGCCAAGTTGTGGCATACGTCGTACACGACGCCAATCCGCTCCCCGGTCTCCTGCTCGCCGAACACCTTTCCGAAGCAGTCGCGCACGCGCTGCGTGATGACCTGGCGGTTGGCAAAGGCGAAGTTTGCGCCGCACGCCATCGCACCCAGGTAGGCGCGACCCTCGGGCGAGGTCAGCGGTGCGCAGCAAAGCTGGCGGTCGGGCAGATCGATCCCGTAGCGCGCGGCCGCCTTCACCATCTTTCGCAGGTGGTCCTCGCAGATCTGGTAGCCGAAGCCCCGTGACCCGGTGTGGATCGAGACGGTCACCTGCCCCTTGACCAGCCCCAGCACCGCGGCCGCCTTTTCATCGTAGAGACGATCCACCCGCTGTAGCTCCAGAAAGTGATTGCCCGAGCCCAGCGTCCCGAGCTGCGCCGCTCCCCGCTCGACCGCGCGCTCCGACACCGCGGCAGGGTCCGCACCCGGCATGCAACCCCTGTCCTCTATCTGCTCGAGGTCGGCGGGGCGGCCGAAGCCCCGCTCGACCGCCCAACCCGCACCGCGCAACATGACCCCCTTCAGCTCCCGCCGGTTCAAGCGCCCGCGGGTGGTCTTACCCACGCCACTCGGGATTTCCCGGAAGAGCGCGTCGACCAGCGGCCCAAGCCGACGCTCATGCCGAACCTCTTCAACCGGCAGCGTGGTGCGCAGGAGACGCACGCCACAGGAGATGTCGTAGCCCACCCCACCGGGAGAGATCACACCCTCATCCTCGTCGAACGCCGCCACCCCCCCGATGGGAAATCCGTAGCCCCAGTGAATGTCCGGCATAGCCATGGAGGGCCCGACGATGCCCGGCAACGTGGCCACGTTGCAGACCTGGACCAGGGCAGGGTCGTTCCGAATCGCCGCGAAGAGCGCGTCATCGGCATAGACCAGTCCATCCACGCGCATGGGCCCGGTGCGCGGAATGCGCCAGCGGTAGTCGTCCAGTCGCTCGGGCCGGATACTCGAGAGCGAGATCGGCTTCACGGTGCAGCAGGGTAGCGCTTCCTACACATCGAATACGATCAGGGTCTCGAGCTCGCCGTCGTGCTCTTGGATCTCAACGGCGTGGTAGGTCACGGCCTTGATCTCCTCCACCTGCCGCAGCTCGTGCCCGTCCGCACGCACCCCCGTGAGCGTGAGCTGAGCCTCCCGCTCCCCTGTCAGCGCGACCCGAATCTCACACGGGAAGAGCGCCTGCTCCTGCATCAGGTGAAGCGCCTCCGCCAGGCTCTGCACCAGCAGGTCTTCGCGATCGACCGCGTTTACGTGGGCTTTCCCGCGACCCGCGCGCGCACCCGGCGGAGGCGTGCCCTCGAAGAGGAGCGCGCGCAGCGCTTGGATCCCGACCTCGATCAAACCCGCTAGATCCGGGGCGCGCAGCCGCGCGGCCAGATCGCCGGTATGCTCGACCATCTCGAAGCCCACACCCCCATGTACGCGATCCATGGGCACGGTTCAACCGTGGCTATCGCTACACTGCTCCCTCGTGGGATCTGCACGCGTGGTGATCATCGGGGGTGGGCACAACGGGCTGGTGTGCGCGGCCTACCTGGCGCGGGCGGGAGCGCAGGTCACGCTGTTGGAGCGACGCGCGCTGTTGGGGGGCGCCTGCGTCACCGAGGAGCTTTGGCCCGGCTACCGCGTATCCCGTGCGGCGTACGTGCTTTCGCTGCTGCGTCCGCGTATTGCGCGCGAGCTCGAGCTCGAGCGCTTCGGTTTGCAGCTGCTGCCCCGCGCGCCCTCCTCCTTCACCCCACTGCCCGATGGCCGCTCGCTGGTGTTGGGCCCGGACCGCGCGGCCAACGTAGCGGAGATCAAGCGCTTCTCGCCGCGCGACGCACGGGCCTTTCCCGCCTATGAAGCGCTGCTGGAGCGCATCGCCATCGCCCTCGAGCCCACGCTGGACGCGCCGCCACCCGAGCCCTGGCCCCGACATCCCCAAGACTTCTTAGCGTGGTGGCTCGCGCTGCGCGCCGGGGCGCGGCTGGGCCGGGACCTGCCGCGCGCCGCACGGCTGCTGCTCGGACCCGCGCGCAGCCTGCTGGAAGAATGGTTCGACTCCGAGCCTCTGCGCACGACACTCGCCCGCGACGCGGTGATCGGCGCCTTCGCCGCCCCCTCGACCCCGGGTACCGGATACGTGCTCTTTCACCACGTGATGGGCTCGATCTCGGGACACCGAGGCATCTGGGCTTATGTACGCGGCGGGATGGGCGCGCTATCGGAGGCGTTGGCGGCGGCCGCTCGCGCCGCGGGCGTCTCCCTGCGCACCAACGCCGAGGTGGATCGAATCCGTACCGGCCAGGATCGAGCCATCGGCGTTGCGCTCGCCGGAGGCGAAGAGATCGATGCCGGGGTGGTTGTGTCCGCCGTCGACCCTGCACGCACCTTCGCAGCGCTCGACAACCCCGGCTTGCTCCCGGACGAGTTCCGCCGGGCGCTCGACGGCCTCGACTTCCGCAGCCCGGTGGTCAAGCTCAATCTCGCTCTGCGTGAGCTGCCGCGCTTCCGGGTACACGATCGCCCCGAACCACCGCTCGGGGGCACGATCCATCTTGGGCCACAGAACCTGGATCAGATCGAGCACGCGTTCGACGATGCGCAAAACGGCAAGGTCTCCTCTCGTCCGCTGGTGGAGCTCACGCTGCCCTCGGTGATCGACCCCACGCTGGCGCCCGCGGGGCGTCACGTGGCCTCGATCTTCGCGCAGTACGCCCCGGTGTTACCTTCCGATAACGCCGCCTGGCCGCGGCTGCGCGAGCAGATGCGTGACCGCGTGCTCGCCATCGTGGACGAGGTCGCACCGGGCTTCTCCGACTCGATCGAAGCGCTCGAGGTGCTTGCAGCGCCCGAACTCGAGGACGTGTTCGGTCTCACCGGGGGCAACATCTTCCACGGCGCCATGACGCCCGACCGGCTGCTCTTCCTGCGTCCGTTGCCCGGCTGGTCGCGCTACCGCACGCCTGTGCGCGGGCTTTATCTGTGCGGCTCCGGTACCCACCCCGGAGGCGGCGTGATGGGCGCCCCCGGGCGCAACGCGGCGCTCGCGATCGCGCGCGATCTTCCGCGCCTGCTCCGAGGCAGCTGATGCCTCAGCGCTCGCGGTGTACGATCTGGGGCGAGAAGGCGGGGAGGCAGACGGCCACGTACACGGCGCCCTCCAGCTCGGGCGTGCTGTACTGGACCCACTCTCCTGCGCGGGCGATGCTGACCGCGTCCGTCCCTGAGCTTACGTACCCGATGTACTCCTCGATCCGCTTGGGTTTGTTCCCCTCCGCCGCGATCCGAGCGGGCTCGTCGATCAGGCTCGGCATTGGACCCTCCTCAGCCCCCTTCCAGACCAACAGCGTAGCAGTACTGCTGCTGACCTCCCGCGTCAGGAGGGATGGCCAGGCTCCTCCTGCGTCTTTGGAGCGCGCGGCCGCAGCGGCCGCGAGCCGTCTCAAGCGACCGAGCCCGCTCCCCGATAGATCCGGGGGGAGCGAAGTCATGAGCCTAGTTCGGGATTCGCAGCTTCGCATGCTGCTGATCGAAGGCAAGATCGACGAGTTCAATCGTCAAGCGGAGGAGGAACCGCCGAACCTGGAGAGCACGGATCTGCGAGCGGCGGACCTGCGGGGTGCCAATCTCCTGCACGCCAATCTACGCGATACCTATCTCCGCAACGCGGACCTGCGCGGTGTCGACCTCTTTCACGCCGATCTTGACGGTGCCAGCATCCATGCCGCGCGTATCAGCGGCGCGCGCTTCCCCCCAAGCCTGCCCGCCCTAGAGATCAGCGTCTCGCATCACCTCGGCGTACGCATGCGCGCTGGGCGCGGCTAGCTTTACAAGCCAGATCCGCTCTGCTGAACTGGGCGCATGCGGAAGTCAGCGCCCGAGATCGAGCTGCGTCTTCCCATCAAGCTCGGTCCCACTTCGAACGGCGAGTTCGCGCCGGCGCCTCCCACCCGTAAGATCCGCAGCGTTATGCAGCGGGCCGTTCAGTGCGTAGACGAGAACGCGCGCAGGCTGGGTCAGTCGCGGCGCGAGTTTCTGCGCAGCTCCTGTGGCGCGGCCACGGTACTGCTGTGCATAAACGAGGTGACGGGCTGCGCCGGAGGCCGCTTCGGGGTCGAGCCGGAGGCCGCACTGGATGCGGACGCGGCTGCGGCCTCGCTCGGGGGAAACGAGTTCATCTTCGACGTCCAGACCCATCACGTGAACCCACGAGGCGAGTGGGCTCCCGAGCGCCGCGAGGATTACTTCGAGCCCGACAGCCTGCCCCAGCTGCTCCGCAGCTGGCCACAGGGGAGCTGCGGCGAGATGCCATGGAGCGAGTGCTACTCGGTCGATCACTACCTCAAGGAGATCTTCCTGGACAGCGACACCAGCATGGCCGTGCTGAGCGCGCTGCCTCCGCTGCCCACTCCGCCCCTGCTGATCGAAGAGGCCGCCGAGACGCGACGCCTGGCCGAGGGCATGCGCGGCTCGCCGCGCATCCAGATCCACGGCATGGTCGTACCGAACGTCGCCCCGCGCCAGGCGCAGCTCGATGGCATGCAACAGCTCGTCGAGAGCTGGGACGTGAAGGCCTGGAAGACCTACACCCAATGGGGTCCGGAGCGCCGTGGCTGGTGGCTGGACGACCCGCAGATCGGCCTGCCCTTCATCGAACGGGCCCGCCAGCTCGGCGTGAAGCTGATCTGTACGCACAAGGGACTGCCCATCCCTGGCTCGGCAGATACGGGCCGCAACTGTCGCGACATCGGAGTGGTGGCGAAGATGTTTCCCGACGTCACCTTCATCGTCTACCACTCCGGCTACGAAGGACGGGAGGGCGCGTACGATCCCAAGGACGCGAGCGCAGGCACGAACTCGCTCATCCGGTCTCTGCACGAGAACGGGATCCCGCCCAACCGCAACGTCTACGCGGAGCTCGGCACGACCTGGCGCGAGGTCATGCGCGACCCGACGCAAGCCGCCCATGTGCTCGGAAAGCTACTCAAGTACGTGGGAGAAGATCGGGTGCTCTGGGGCACCGACTCGATCTGGTACGGCTCACCCCAGGATCAGATTCAAGCTTTTCGCAGCTTCGAGATCTCCGAGGCGTTCCAGCAGCGCTACGGCTATCCCGCGCTCACGCCCGAGCTCAAGGCCAAGGTCCTCGGCTTGAACGCGGCGGTTCCTTACGGCGTGGACCTGGCTCGATTCGGCCAGCAGACGCAAACGGACGAGATCAGCGGACTGAGATCAGCCTACGCCGAGCAGCCGTTCCCGAGCTTTCGCACCTATGGACCGAAGACCCGGCGCGAGTTCTTCCAGTTCTTGCGCGGCAACGGCGGCTTCCCCGGCTGAGCAGCAGCCGCGTTGAGTCCCATCCGCCCTTCCACCTCCTCAGGCGGACTGCGCCTCGCCTAGGGCTGCCCCTCAAAGCATCGCACTCCCTCGGGAATCAGAACCCAGGGCTGTTTGCTCTTGGTCCATACATGGAGAGCGGGACTCAGCCAGGAGGTATCATCGAGGGTGCCGGGCTTGATGTTCAGGGTGTCCTTTCGGTAGGTCGGCTCGTGGTAGATGCGGGTTCCACAGGCGGGACAGAACGCACACTCCACCGAGCGTCCGCTGTCCGCGGTTCTGTCGAACTGCTTCGGCTCGCCGGAGAGGAGCTGGAAGGCGTCCTTGGGGACGATCAAGCTCATGCCGAAGGCGCTCCCTGACTGGCGCTGGCACTCGCTGCAATGACAGGCGACCAGCGCAACGGGTTCGCCCTCCAGCCGATACCTCACCGCGCCGCACTGGCAGCCACCCTCTCTCGGATCACCCATGACGTTTCTCCTGATTCGCAGCCCACCAGTGCTTATACGCCTGTCCGAAGCAAGAGGCCAACGCCTCAGAAGCCGCCTACGCGACGGCGCGCGCGTTCTCGGGGCCTGCGCGCTCTTCTCTTAGCTCCCGCACCTCCGCCTCCAGCTCCACAATGCGCGCGCGCAGCTGGCTCAGCGCGGCGGCGTCCTCTACTGGACCCAGGCGTGGGATGTGCTGGCGACAGTTCGCGTCCCAGGCCTCGACTCGGAAGAGGATCGCGCGCTCTACGCGGCCTCCCGCACTGGGATCAGTGAGCGTCTCCAGCAGCTCGGGATCGTCCTCCACGACCCGGGCCCGTCCCCAGATCTTGATGCGTTGCTGCTGCTCGTAGTCCATTAGGAAGATGAAGGAGCGGTCGTTCTCGCAGAGATTGCCGAGCGAGATGTACTGCCGGTTGCCGCCGAGGTCTGCGAAGCCCAGCGTGTGCTCGTCGAGCACCTTGAGGAAGCCCCGTGGACCCCCGCGGTGTTGAATGTAGGGCCGGCCGTCCGCGCTCGCGGTTCCGAGATAGAAGGAGTTGCGCTCAGCGATGAAGTCGATCAGCTCCGGAGTGATCCTATCCGCGAAGCCGCGCTTCTGCTCCCAGCGTGCATAGCTCGCGCGCGAACCGAGGCGTGTCTGTTGGTCCTTCACGGCCGATGTGAACGCGATGTCGCTGAAGACCTGGGCCATGCAGAGTAGATGCCCCGGGCGCGCTCCACGTTACACCGTCCTCAGCGCATGCCGTGGCGGCGGAGCTGTCTGTAGAGGGATCCGCTCTTACGAGATAGGATGAGGAAGCCGGAGTGCCCCACAGGGGCTGTCGGGCGCTTCGACCCTGGATAGGAGTGTTCCCATGACAACCGCATCTCAGGCTCTCGTTGCGACGGCGATCCTGGCCGTCGCTCTCATCGCTCCCTACTCGATCGCCATGCTGCGCCACTGGGGGATTCGCGCTGTACTCGGCAATCGCGACAAGCCCGCACCGCTTCCGAAGTGGGCGATCCGCTCGATCCGCGCCCACCGAAACATGCTCGAGAACCTCGCTCCCTTTGCAACGATCGTACTGGCAGCGCAGGTGGCCGGCGTCTCCAGCGAGCATACCGTCTGGGGAGTGACGGTGTTCTTCTGGGCGCGAGTCGCCCATGCCGTTACGTACATCGCCGGCATTCCCTATCTGCGGACGGCGGCCTTCGCCGTCAGCCTGGTCGCGATGTTCGACCTCGCTCGGCTGGCAGCCAGCGCTGGGGGCTGAGCCGTCCTCTGAGACAGCCGTCCCCTGGGACTTCCCTCCTCCTCTCTGATAGGACCGGCGCAGAGGAGCAGCGGCGTGTGCCAACGCGGAAACGCGCTCATCATCGTGATCGCCATCCTCTTCTTGCTCGCCGCAGTCGCTGTGAGCTTCGAGCGGATGGTGACGCTTGAGCTGCGCACCTCGCAGAACCACCAGGGCACGCTGCAATGGTTCGCGGCGATCGCCGCAGCCCAAACGGCGTTTCGCGACGGCGATCTCGACGAGGACGGTGTCGATGACTACGCAACCCTGGGCGAGCTATGCCTCGAGGGTCTGATCACCGGGACACTTTGCCCAGACGCAAGCGCGCAGGGCTATTCCTTCGAAGTCGACTCCAACACGCTCCCGCCTAGCTACGTGCTAACAGCCCGGCCCTTCTTTCCCGGTGTGACGGGCAACGATCGCTTCTCGATGGATCAGAGCGAGGTTGTCCTGATTCAGGTCGATCCCAACGCGGCCGCAGGACGCGCTCGGCTGATCGTGGCCCTGCGCGAGAATTTCGTAGCGGCCTGGGACGATCTCGTGGCATCCGGTTTGGAGCAGGTGTTGGGCTTCACGAACGCGATCGCAGAGGACTCGAACTCGCACGCAGTCATCATCGGAGCCTTGGATCCCAACCGTAACGGCTTGCTGGATGAGCACGAGCTGCTCGATTCTGACCTCGACACCATCGTGGCGGCATACCGCGCGCGTCTGGTGGCTGCGCTCAAGCTCGGTCAGTCAGACAAGGACCCATTTCCTCTCGTGCCGATCGCGGAGCTCGCGCCCAACCCCTTCGTATTTCTGGATCTGTTGGGTGCGCTCCTCGTCCCGACGCTGGGATGAGGTTGGCTCCTCGTCGCATGCGGCGGTGTCCTGGCCATCGGCGTCCTACGTCTTCGAGCCTTGGCGAGGACGGGCCCGGTCTAGGTTCTCGCCAAAGGACGAGTCCAGGAAGTTGGCCGCCCTACTGCATCCCGTAGCGGCGGAGCTTCTTGTAGAGGCACTCGCGGGTGATGTCCAGACTGCGCGCCGTGGCTATGCGGCGACCGTCGTGCCGGTCGAGCGCACAGCGCAGGACCCAGGCCTCGAAGCGCGCCATGGTCTGACGCAGGGTCTCGCCGTGGCTGTCTGATGGCAGCGCCGGCGCCATCCCCTGAATCTGAGG
>SMUX01197213.1_pt1 | contig 36409 bp, 31 predicted proteins | sample 2456431 | NCBI WGS metagenome assembly SMUX01 (sample SAMN11095930, study PRJNA526329) | marine sediment metagenome | biome: Marine sediment; feature: Surficial sediment; material: Deep marine sediment; isolation source: Hadal surficial sediment | place: Pacific Ocean | collected 2014-11 | depth... | reverse complement strand
ATTTCGGCGAGGATCGACTTCCGGGGATGCTGGGGCTCGAGATCCTCAGCTGCAGCGCGGATCGTGTCACCGGCCGGATTCCGAGCACCGATCCGCTGATTGCGGGTACGGGCTTTGTCTGGGCTCCGGTCGTCCTCGCCCTCGCTGATGCCCTCTGCGCCTATGGCGCGGGCCGGGCCCGGCCCGTAGAGTCAAAAAGCTTTACCACGGTAGAGCTCAAGGCGAACTTCCTCGGCACGGCGGCCGTTGGCGACGTCATCCTCGGCGAGGCCACCCCTGCGCATCTCGGACGCGCTACGCAGGTCTGGGATGCCACCGTATCCAGCGAGAAGACGGGCAAGACGATCGCACTCTTCCGCTGCACCCAGCTCGTCCTATGGTGACCGAAGCCACATTCGACAAGGGAGAGGTCAAGCTCCACTACGCAGAGCGGATCGATGACGCGCCCAGAAGAAGCTTGCAAACTGTCAGACGGTTTTCATGCACGACGCTGGCCACAATCTACACGTCGGGCAGCCCGAGGCCTTTTCGCGCCGCGCTGCGGCAGTTCCTGGAGGCACTATAGCTGCGAGCTAGAGGAGTCTGCATGGCCCCTAGCACCGCCCCAGGAGCGTATGAGTAGCTACGCTGCCAGCTAAGGCGTCGATGGGAAGCACGTGCTTGTCGATCAGCTCGAAGGCGAAGACGACCTAGAAGTACGAACCCAAGAGGACGAACATCTCGTCCTCGGTGGTCACACCGCCGCGCACCGGGCAGGCGTCGCAGAGGCCATCGCCCGCTCCGGGTGTGCTGTCGCAGAAGGCGTCATCGCCTGCGCAGAGCACGCCCTTGCTGGGCCCGTCCATGCACGCCCATGAAGAGACGGGACAGGATGAGCCCAAGGGATTGGACGCGGTCTTGACCGGGGGGCTGCTCGGGGTGGAGCCGTTGTCGTACTTGCTGCAGTAGCGGAAGGTGCGGTCCTGCGTGCTGCCGTTGTAGAGGACGGGCGGGTCGAAGTAGAGCTGGATGGGATCGTTGTACTGGAAGCTCTCGTAGATGAACTGGCTCGGAGCGCCTTCGGGGCAGGAGCCCGCGGCGCAGGGCGCGTTGGGCGGCTCCCAGATCCGGAAGTGGACGCCACGCTGGTGGGTGTGCGTGGTCAGGCGAAAGAGGTTGGAGCCGGAGGGGAGGGTGTAGTTGTGGCAGTACTCGCGCGTCTCGAAGGGCGGGACATTCGCGATGAAGATCTCGCTGATGTCGAAGATGTCCACCAGAGGAAACTGCTGATCGGCGGCCTCGGCGAACTCGAGGTTCAGATACTCATCCAGGTGGGAGTCTTGGGGGTGGGTGTTGAACGCGTGCGAGTTGAACGTGAAGATCGCGGTCATCGGTATCAGCTGATAGATGCCGTCGGGGAACTCCTGATTGAAGTAGACTTCCTGGGAGATCAGAAAGTTGGACGCGAAGAAGATGCCCGCGTCGGGCGGCCCGTATCCCGCGCAGCCCACCGACGCGACCACCGCCGAGCTGCAGTTCGGGTTGTATCCCACGTTGGGATCCACTGCGAGCGGATCGCAGGGTTGACCCTGCAGCGGGTTCGCGTCGTCGCGGAACTTGTAGGTCCACTCTCCCCACGCGGGATGGGTGGTGTCGGAGGCTCCCCTGTAGATGTGAAGGATGCTGTGATGAGACTGCGGATCCTGCGCCAGGATGCGCCGGTGGATCACTATGCACTCCCCCGACGGATTGTTGGCCAATCCCAAGTCGCACGACTGCCTGGCCCATTCGGGCGCGAGCTCGGTCTGCGTAAAGTCGTAGTAGATCGACATGCAGATCTCGCTCTCCGCCTCTCCCACAAGCGGACGGGGCGTTTGACGCAGCTGCACGCCCACGCCCGCACCCGGGGGATCGGGGGGTACGATTACGAGCGGGTCGGGGTCGCCCAGGCAGGTGGCCAGCAGGGGTGAGGTGCCCTCAACCACGAGGTCCCTGGGGGCTCCGCCGCGGATCCACATACTCAATGCTTCCAGATGCTCGGGTGAGAGCGCGGTCGCGGCCACCGGCATCGAGACGCCACCGAAGTCCGGGAGCCCAGCCTCCGTGCCCGCACGCAGCTTATCCCACAGCACACTCAGCTCGTGCTCGCCGGGCTCGACCCGCCGCGTTCCAGGGGAGATCGTGGAGGGGACACCCACGAGCGAGTCGTACGAGTTCCCGGCGCTGAGATCGAGCAAGCCCTGCCCGGGAGCGCCGCCGTGGCAGAGCACGTTGCCACAGCCATAGGCCGGTTCGTCGAAGATAACAGCCTGGATGGCCTCGAAGGTGCTGTCGAACTCAGGGGCCGTACACAGCGATGTGCAGTCGTTGGCGCACAGGTCGTTGGGATCGAGGTTGCCGTCATCGCACTCCTCACTCCCCTCGACCCGTCCGTTTCCGCAGACCGCATCGGGACACGCGCTGGGCTGGCTGGAGTCCTTGGCCATGAACCTACCGGGCTCGTCCTTCTTGATGGTCCCGCCGAACATCATGCAGAACTCCTCGTTTCCGAGGTAGACGTGCACCCAGGCGGCGCCGTAGGGCCCGGTGAGATTCCAGTACCAGTTCTCCCCTTTCGCCGCGATCCTGATCTGACCATTCCTAATGGTGGCCTTCCTCACACCGCCGCGCGCAGCCGTCTTGTCCCTGTACTTGAACCAGGGGTTGGTCGCCGACCCGCCTTGCTTCCAAAGGCTTGGATCGAGTGTGATCAGCTCGCTGCGCACCTCCGGACTCGACTCGCGGCGCACCAGCAGCTGCAACCCCTCAAGCGCGGGGTCGTGGTTGGCTGGCTGGGGCTGGATCTGCCGCTTCACGTGGACAGCGAAGCTGTTCTTCTTGGGCGTCCCGTTGTGCTTGATGAGCAGCTTCTTGCCAGCCAGGCCCACGCGAAGTGGCTCAGCGGTCCCGTGCGCTGCGGCTGGCCGCGCCGATGGGAGCCACACCAAAGACAGCAGCGCAGCCAGCCCCCAGAGCAGGCCTTGCCACGAGCATGCCGAGGTTCCACGCGCTTGACCCATTCCCAGCGCTCCTCTTCAGTGCTTCGAGGATTTTCCCATATTTGCGACGTGTTTACGAGAACAACCTGTCCCGTCCGGAACTGCCATCGGTGCCCGCTCAAGCGGCACGACGTTCATCTCCGTGATGAGCTCTCGGACAAGCGGCCAAGTTGGCGAGCGTCAAGCGGCCGCCAAACAACGGAGAATCCTCTGTGGTCGGTCTTCGCGCTTGCTCTCGCCGCTGCGCTCAGCGTAGGCTGGTGGGGTGATGACCCGTCTGATCGCGGCGCTCCTGCTGGCCACAGGCGCGCTACGTGTACATGCCGCAGAGCCATGGACGGCGCGGGCCCCGCTGAGCGAGCCCCGGCAGGAAGTAGGCGTGGCGGCCCTCGGCGGCCAGGTTTATGTGATCGGTGGGTTTCGATCGAACGCGACCATTGCGGACACCGTCGAGGTGTATGACCCAAACGCGGACACGTGGTCGTTCGCCGCTCCCCTTCCAACGCCCGTTCATCACGCCGCGGTGGCCACGGTCGGCGGAAAGCTCTACGTCATCGGCGGCTTCACCGACGCCCTCTTCCTCTCACCGGTCGCCTCCGTGTTCGAGTACGACCCGCTTGGAGACAGCTGGACGCCGAAGACGCCCATGCCCACGGCGCGGGGTTCCTCCGCCGTCGCCGTTATCGATGGAAAGATCTACGCAGCCGGCGGCTCGCCTGCGGCGCGGGAGTCCGACTTCGCCGTCTACGATCCCATCGCGGACGGCTGGACGACCCTCACGAACATGCCGACGCCCCGCAATCACCTGGCCGCAGGAGCCATCGCCGGCAAGTTCTACGCCGCGGGCGGTCGGAGCGGAGGCATCGCTGGGATCACGGCCGCGCTGGAGGAGTACGATCCGAACTCGATGCTTTGGTCGGCCAAGGCGCCCATGCCGACGGCACGCGGGGGCATCGCTGGCGCGGTCTTCCAGGATCGCCTCTATGTCTTCGGCGGCGAGGGCAACCCGGCACATCCAGCGGGTGTCTTTGCGCAGAACGAGTCCTACGATCTGAACTCGAATACGTGGAATTCTCACGTACCCATGCCCACACCACGACACGGGACCGGCGCCGCCGTTCTCGCCACACGGATCCATATTCCGGGCGGCGGCTCGGTAGAGGGCTTCGGCGTGACTGGCGTGCACGAGGTCTTCGACCCTCTATCGCCCCCACCAGTGGTCGTCCCGAACCTTCCCCGCTGGGGACCGACCGTGCTGGCCTGTCTCTTGCTCGCTACCAGCCTCGAGATAATTCACAGGCGACGCCGCACAGCCTGAGTCACATAGAACTGGCGAAACCTATGGTGACCGAAGCCAAATTCGACACGGGAGAGGTCAAGCTCCACTACGCAGAGCGGATCGATGACGCGCCGAGCGGAGCGCCCCTGGTCCTGCTGCACGGGACCTCCACGAGCTGGCTCAGATGGGTGCTGGTCTTGGACGCGATCGGCAGCTTTTCGCACTCGATGCCCGCGGACACGGGCGCTCGGGTCGGGTGCCGAATGGCTACCGTTATATCGACTACCCGCGTGATCAGCAGGCGTTTCTGCGTGCAGTCGTGCGCGAGCCAGCCGTACGGGTGGGGTCCTCGCTGGGTGGGTTGAATGCTATCTACATCGCAGCCGAGACACCCGAGCTGGTCCGAGCGATGGTGCTGGTGGATCCCCCGCTCTACAAAAATGAGACGGGTCCGGGCGCGTTCGGCTCCATGCTCCGCGCCTTCAAGGAGCTTGCGGAGTCGGATCTTACGGCAGGAGAGATCAGCGAGCGGCTCGCCGGGCAGGTCCCGGAGCTCCCTCTCGAGTTTGCGCCCGCTCTTGCCCAGTTCCTGGTCTGGCTCGATCCTCAGACCCCGGGCCAGGTCCTCGATGGCTCAGCCTTCGGGTCCTGGCGGTCCGACGAGCTGCCTGAGCGCATCACTTGCCCGCTGCAGCTCCTGGTGGGCGAGGCCGCGCTTGGAGGCGCGCTCGAGACGACCGAGGTGGAGCGCGCCGAGAAGAAGCTTGCAAACTGTCAGACAGTTTTCATGAACGACGCCGGTCACAACCCCCACGTCGAGCAGCCCGAGGCCTTTTCGCGCACGGTGCGGCAGTTTCTGGAGGCACTGTAGCTGCGAGCTAGACGAGTCCCCACACAGGTGACACATGATCCCGGTCCTCCGCACAGTCGGCCTCGCTGTCGTCATCCTCTTGGCGCTGTTTTTTGGCATCAGCTGGGCGGCGCTCGAGTCCCAGGATGTGGCGGTGCTACGCACGCGAGGGGTCGCGGCAAAGCTCCGGAGCACGCGCGTCTGGTTCGCCCGTTTTCAAGGCGCACTATGGCTCGAATCGGCGACGCCGCAGCGGCCGTGGTATCTCGATATCCGGTCCGATCCCTCGATCGAGCTCGAAGTCCTCGGCAAGGTTTCCAGCTTTCGAGCCGTGCCTAAGCCCGGGGCCGCGGGCCACCGGCTCATTCGCTCGTTGCTCCGCGAGAAGTACGGCTGGGCCGACGTCTGGGTCGGCCTGATTCAAGACACATCCCAGTCGATCGCGGTTCGCCTGCTGCCCGAGGATGTGTACGAGTAGCTACGCTGCCCGCTACTAAGGCATCAAATGGAGCTTTAGCTGCTATGTTCCTCGCAATGAAGCTCTCGCGAAGCCAGCAGCAGTACCTTCTCCTCGGGCATTGCATCGTCCCTTGCATCATCAACTTCATCCTGAACGGTCTGATTGGCCTGGCGATGTTCCGGGGCGTCAGTATGGTTCCCGTGTGGGGATTGGAGACGAGCGCCGGCCCCGATATGCTGGGCACCTGCTTCTTCCTGCCCGCCATCACTTGCCTGATCGTCACGCCGATCGTTCGTCGTCACGTCCGGCGCTCGATCGTGGAACCCCTTCCTCACTCGCCGGGCCTGCCCAGCTGGCTTGCGCGCTTCCAACGCCCTCTGCGCACTCGCGCCGCTCTCTTTGGCTTGACGAGTCTGGTGCTCGTGGGGGCCCTGGTGTTGGTGGCGTTGGGCTCTGTCGGTCTGACGGAGCTGGAGCTCACCCGCTTCCTCTGGCTCAAGGCGACCTTCTCTGCCGTGTTAGGCGCAGTCATCACGCCGTTCATTGGAATCGTGGCGCTGGCAGACTCAGCGTCCGAGCGCGGCACCTAGCAGGCCGTCGCGGTCGCCGTAGCAGCCCCCACGTGCCGGCCCTGCTCGGCGTCCCTTGCCCGGGAGAGGCCGTCAGTGGGTGCGTTCGATTAGCGGCGCGCTGGCATACCGCGGGTCCAAGTGCACCGCGACCTCATAGTGCCGGCTGGCTTCGTCCATTCTTCCCTGTTGAGCGAGCACAACCCCGAGGTTGTAGTGGGCATCCGCGTGCTGCGGCTGCAGCTTCACTACTTCCTGGTAATGCCGGACGGCTTCCGCTCGCTTTCCCGTCAGGGTCAGGGCAATCGCAAGGTAGTATCGCGCTTCCAGGTGACTGGGTTTGAGGTCAAGAGCTCGCCTGTAGTGCGCGCTGGCGTTGTCGTATAGCTCGCGCTTGGACAGGATGATCCCCAGCAAGTAATGGGCGTTGAAATGATCGGGGGCGAGCGTGATGGCTCTCTCGAGCTGCGAAATCGCCTCGTCGGTTCGACCAACCCGATGCAAGGCGTTCCCTAGGTTGGCCTGAATCACCGCATCATTTGGCTTGGCTTGTGACGCAGCGAAGAAATGCTCCAGCGCTTCCTCCGCTCGGCCTTGCTCATCCAGCAGGCGGGCCAGGTTGTTATGGGCTTGGGCAAAGTCCGACCGCAGCTCTAGAGCGTCTCTGTAATGTGTTATTGCCTCCGGGATGCGCCCTTGCTTCGCGAGTACACGGGCCAGGTTGTAGTGGGGATCGGCTCTGTCCGGGTCGGAGTGGATCGCGGCCTTGTAACGGCGGATCACCTCGTCGGTTTCTCCCAGATCCTCCAGAGCCGCAGCCAGATTGTGCTGTGCGGAGGCGTAGCCTGGTCGGATGGATAGAGCCATCTCGTAGCTGCGGATGGCCTCGTCGCGCCGATCGTTTTCCGCCAGGGCCACGCCGAGCTGGTTATGGGCAAGATGGTTTCTCTCCGTGACCTCGATCGCATGTTGAAAAACTGAGATGCTGTCCCGCCAATGGTAGGTCTGTAGCCGCGTCGTCGCGGTTAGGCCAAGCAAGACTGCAACGGCCAGGCCACCCCAGACGGTCGGCGCCACGCGTTTGCGCTTCGTCAACTCTGCGGCGCCCCAGGCCAGGCAAATGCTCAGGCCGATGTGCGGTACATAGGTGTAGCGATCGGCCATGGCATGGCCTCCGAGCTGGATGAGGCCGATCACCGGGATCATCGTGCCCAGATACCAGAACCAACCCGTCGCCCAATAGCGCTGCGTCCGCGCGGAGCGAAGCACGGCGAAGGTCACACCCCCGAGAAGAAGGAGTGCACGCAGCACTGCGCCTGGACTCAGGTGGCCCTCCGGGTGGGGATAGAAGACCGCGAGGTGGCTCGGCCAGGCGAATTTTCCGATATAGGCCACGTACGCCACCAGGGCATTGCCCACGCGTTGGCCGAGCGAGAACTCCGCCATTGTTCCGACCGCACCCTCCTGCTGCTGAACCACGTAGGCCACGGCAGTGAACACAGCAGAAACGACGAAAAGCGGGATCTTCTCTCGAACCAGGCGCCAGGGAGGCGCATAGAGTGGCCGGGCCTTAAAGCGTTGAAGCGGCCAGTAGTCGAGAAGCAGCAGGACAAAGGGCAGTGTTACGAGCGTGGGCTTTGCCATCAGGCCCAAGGCAAACAGAAGCGTGAGCAGTAGGTAGCGCGGCAGTCCCGGGTTCTTGGTGTAGCCAACGTAGGCTCGGAGGCTCAGCATCCAAAACAGCGTGCAGAGTACGTCCTTGCGCTCGGCAACCCAGGCTACGGATTCCACCCGAAGTGGGTGAACTGCAAACACCAGTGCGACGAATGCGCTTGGCCAGATAGAGCCCGTGAGCTGTCGCAACAAGGCAAACAAGACCAACGAACTCAGAAGATGGAGCAGGAGACTTGTCAGGTGGTGCCGGCCTGCCTCGAGCCCGTGGAGTTCGTAGTCCAGCAGATGAGACAGCCACGTTACGGGATGCCAGTTCCCGGTACGGCGGGTCGTGAAGGCCCACCGGATCCCATCCATGCTCAGACCCGACTGTACGAGGGTATTGTCGGTGACGTAGATCGGGTCGTCATAGTTGATGAAGTCATTGCTCAGGATGGGCCAGAAGGCGAACAGCGTCGCAACGACCAGGCCGACAGCAAGAAGATAAGAGCGAATTCGCACGGCGCTCATACGATCCCCCTATCCTGTCGACGGAGAGAAGGGGAAACTACACTGCTGGGTCTGTGGCTCGCAACTATCGGTTCTTGATGAACCTCATCAATTCTTTAGGTCCTGGCTGCGTAGAGTTCACGGCTCAGGTCGCCTCCTCGTCTCGGGTGTCGCCCTGAAGTGCGGATGCGGCGGCCGGGTCTCGCGTACGCGGCATGATCGCAATGTCGTCGACGTATCCCTGCGTGGCGAGAACGGAGAGGATCGCCTCGGCGGCCGCCTCGAGTCCCATCATCGTGGGCGCCGGGAAGAGGCCTCGCTCGACCCAAACCTTCGTGGCGGCCTGGGTTCGATCCGGGCCCCAGGCCTTCGCGAACTCGGTGCCCCCGGTATTGCCCAGCACCACCCGCGTGAAGTCGACATCGGGGTGTTCCATACGCCATCCCTCGATCAGCGCGTCGAGCGCGACCTTGGAGACCCGGTAGAGAGCTAGCCCTGGAAGGGACTGGCGAACGGCGTAGGACGAGACGTACACGGCCCGCCCGCGGCTCTCCCGCAAGTGCGAGATGGACTCGGCCGTAACGAGCGCGGCGCCGATCAGATTGGTGTCGAGCACGGCGCGCCATTCGTCCTGGTTGGCCTGATCGAGCATTGCAAGGGGGGACATCCCGGCCGCGTACACGAGTCCGTCGAGTCCGCCGAACGTCCTGACCGTTTCGGCGACGACGCGCGCGCAGTCCTCAGCGTGGCGGACGTCGCAGGGCAGGGCGATTGCCTCGCCGGGCACCTCCGCGGCTACTTTCACAAGGCGCTCCTTGCGGCGTGCTGCGAATGCGACCCGTGCGCCAGCTTGGCTTGCGAGCTTCCCCAGCGCGCGCCCTACGCCCGACGAGGCTCCGATCACGAGGAGTCGCCGGTCCGTGAGGTCGAAGGAGATGGCCATCGGTGAAGTGGACTGCCTTAGTCCGTCCGCGCCAGCTCGATACCGTAGAGCGCGGTCGTGCTGGCCCCGGCGATCTGCCGGCGCTGCTCGGTGCCGAGCACGGCGGTCGCATCTTTGAGCTGGCGCGTGGTGCCCGGGAACTTGGCGTCAGGGTGCGGATAGTCCGACGCCCAGACGATGTGATCAGCGCCCACCAGCGGCGAGTTTGCGGTGAAGGCGAGGGTCGACTCGTCTGGATCGAAGCTGATCCAGCAGTTACGCCGGAAGTAGGCCGACGGCTCCTGCTTGAGCCAGGGCACCTCCCATGCGAACTCCTCAAAGTGGTGGTCGAGGCGTTCGAGCCACGGCACGATCCATCCACCATTCGACTCGAGAAAGACCATTCGGAGGTTTGGGAAGCGCTCGCATACGCCCCCTCCGACCACGAAGGCGATCGTCGTCATCATGTCGACAGGATTGGAGATGGACTGGGCAAAGAAGTGATTGTCGTAGCCCATAGGAGTCCCCGGTAGGATGGGGCGAAGGTCCAGCTCGCCGCGCATCCACGGCGTGTCGAGCTCGAGCCGGTCGATGCGGAGACCCGTGCACGCTCCAGGGAGCTGGCCGCCGAGGAGCGGATGGAACCCCAAGGCCAGGCCCGTGTCGCTGAACGCCTCCCACAGTGGATCGTAGGCCGGGTCGGACAGCGGCTTCCAGCTCTCCGTCGGATTGGGGCGCACCAACGCGGCCACGATATGGGGGAGGTTCGCCACTCGGTGCAGCTCGGCGGCCGCGGCTGCGAGGTCGCGCTGGGGCAGGACGGCGGCACCGTAGAGACGACCTGAGCCCTCGCCGCAGTGGTCGGAGAGCCAGTCGTTGTAGGCGCGACACATGATGTTAGCGAACGCCAGATCCTGGCAGTGGCTGATGCCGAGCATGCAGGTTGGGTAGAGAACGCTCACGTCGATCCCGTCCGCGTCCAGGGCGAGCAGGCGGGCCTTCGCGTCGTAGGCGCCCCCGGGAATCTCCGAGTACCGCATCTGACCGGCGAAAGCCCGTGCCTTCTCCTCCCGGGAGAAGCCGGCGGCGGCGGCGGCGGCGTAGACGTTGGCCGGCTCGCGCTGGCCGTTCATCACGATCCACTCCCGGCCATCGGCGTCCGACTCCACGTGCCAGATGCGGTCGCGGTACGCCCGCGGCGCGTACTCCACCATTGCCGTGGGGTGCTCCACGATGTGCCCGTCGGCGTCGACGAAGTGGATGGGGGGCGGGGCAGCCATGAGGGGTCCTCCAGGCGTTGGCGCAGCCGGCCAAACGACCATATCACGAGAGGCGGCGGGCTGGACGTACGAGCTGTGAGCGGAGCACCAGAAGGGGTCGTGAGGTTTTTCCCCAATTCGCGCCAAGCGCATGTAGGCTTGGCTGAAGCTCGGCGTCTAAGAGGAGCGAGGAGCATGAGCCGTTACGGATGGTCCCGCGATCTCTGGGCTCTTGGTACGCTCGCCGCTCTCTTGTACTCCCCCTCGCTGGCCGCAGAAGGCCCCCTGGATGTCCGCCTGAATGAAGTCCAGGTGCTCGGGTCTCACAACAGCTACCACATCCAACCCGAGCAGCGGATCCTCGACGTGCTGGACCTCTTCGAGGAGGGGCTCGGGCTCAGCCTGGAGTACACCCACATCCCGCTCTTCGAACAGTTCGAGAATCAGGGGATCCGACAGATCGAGCTCGATGTCTTCGCCGATCCCCTCGGCGGCCTCTATTACCAGCACAGGGCCCTGATCTTCTTTGGCGAAGATCCAAACTCCGGTATCGCGGAGCTCCTGCAGCCGGGCATGAAGGTGCTACACACGCAAGACCTTGACTGGAAGACGACCTGTCTGACCCTGGTCAGCTGCCTGCAGGAGGTTCAGACGTGGTCTGCCGCGAATCCTGAGCACCTGCCGATCATGATTCTAATCGAGGCTAAGGATGACCCCATACCCGACCCCGTCATGCTCGGCTTCATCGTACCGATCCCGATCGGTACATCCGAACTGGATGATATCGACGCGGAGATCCGCTCGGTGTTCCCCGACGAGCAGATGATCACGCCAGACCATGTGCGCGGAGAGCGGGCAACGCTCGAAGAAGCAGTTCGGCGCGACGGGTGGCCAAGCCTGCGCGCGGCGCGCGGCCGTGTGATCTTCGCGCTCGACAACGGGGGCAGCATTCGAGACGCGTATCTCGCGGGACACCCCTCCCTTGCGGGCCGCGTCATGTTTGTGAGTGCGCAGCCGCCCGCCCCAGAGGCCGCATTCGTGAAGCTGAACGATCCCATCGGGGACCTGGCGCTCATACGATCGTTGGTCCGCGACGGCTTCATCATTCGCACGCGTGCCGACGCCGATACATTCGATGCGCGCCTCAACGATTTCACGCGGCAGGACGCGGCACTCAGGAGCGGGGCCCAGTTCGTGTCCTCCGACTACCCGGTGCCTGATCCCTTCGATGGAAACTACGTCGCAAAGATTCCCGGAGGCTCACCTGCACGCTGCAACCCGATCAACGCGCCACGCAGGTGCCGGGACGACGCGCTCGAGAATCTGACCGGGCTCCAGCCGATCGCCGGACGCAGGCTCCTGGTGCGCGACAGCGCGGACGATGCGAGCGCTCGCAAGATCAAGGTCGTGGCGCGGGACGCCCTGATCGAAACACCGCTTCCCGGTAGCGCTGACGACCCATCGATCGCGGGCGCGCTGCTCGAGATCCAGAATCCGACGACTCTGGAGCGGGCCGCTTTCTTCCTCCCTCCCGGGGGAGCCTGGTCGGCGCTGGGTGACCGGGGCTGGATGTACCGAGATCCGGAAGGTGCGAATGGCCCCTGCATTTCGCTGCGCATTCGGCGCGGCTCAGTTTTACGCGCCGAATGCCTGGGCTCGAAGGGGATTATCCCCTTCTCGTTGGATGAGTCCCAACAGGGGACGCTCCGCGTGACGCTACAGCTTGGATCGGCACGTCGACACTGCATAGAGTTCGGTGGGGACGTTCGCCGGGACACCTCCACCGCTGAAGCCCGAATCGCAGTCTTCCGGGCGCGCAATGCTCCTCCGGGCGGCTGTCCGGCTCCCTGAGCCACGCCGGGATGGCTCAGCAACCGCGGCGCTCACCTACGCATGCCGCTGTAGAATAGAGAAGGCGCCCGAGGGGGAGTTCCGAGACCCTCGGGCGCCGATGGCTTGTTGCCGTACCACCCCTGCCATCTGCCTGTCAGCTTCCTGTGACGCCAGAGAGGAGGGGTGACAGGGGTTGTGGCCGGCAATTGGCGCGGGTCAAGCCCACCCCGCATCGACACTCAACCATGTCGGCGGCTGAATGTCAATACAGTTCGCTGCCGGATTGGGTCACTTTTCAGGCCGCGGCGGGGCGCAGGCTGAGGAGCTTGATCCCCCCACAACGAGGAGTGCGCAAATCGCGGAATCCGGCTGGTCGTTTGTCGAGGTAATTGAAGTGACACTGTAAAATTACAGTATTTGTGTAATCCAGAGCGGCGTTGAGCCGCCCTCTAGCACCCCCTTGTGGAGCCTCCGGCCGTCCCGGAACCAGCCACAGCCCTGTTGCGTACGGCCACAGCCATAGAAGGAGCCCAGGCCCTCCCCGTCGTGCTTCGAGGCTTAGGGACTCTGGTACAGCGACTGCACCGTGAAGCCCTCCCGGGCCGCGTAGACCTTCAGCTGCATGCCTTCCGATGCGCTCGCCTGGAAATGCTCCAGCCAGTACGCATCTCGCTTCCGCGGCAGCGCCGACTTCGCTAGCAGCGAGCTCCGCTTCCCGCGCTTCGCCATCTCGCACCTGCTCCGGTGCGGACAGCCTCGCTCGCACCGATCTCAGCCGAAATACGGGGTTCGCTGAGCGCTGGCGCCGCTTCAGTTCCCTTGTCCCGGCACTCTGGTAGCATGGGGGAATGGACCCGCGGAAGGGGAGGAATTCGCCCAGTGAGGGCCGAACGGGTGGAGGCAGGCGTAAGCGGAGTCAGCGGCGGCGAGGTGGGGGCCGCAAGACCTCCGACAGCGCGGCGCAGGTGCTCTCGAAAACGCCGAAGCCAGTCGACCTAACAAGACAGGATGGAGACGAACCGCTCACGCCCCCGCAGGTGGCTGCGCTTCGCGAGCACTTCCGCTTCTTGCGCGAGAATCGCAAGGAGCTGCGGCTCAAGGTGAATGCCGCCGAAGACCTGCTGCTGAATGGCGTCAGAGAGCCGACGCATCGGGGCGTGTGTCAGCACTTGCTGGGCAAGGTCGAACGGGGGGCGGTTCTCTCCGCGGCGGAACGGCTCGCGCCGGCGGCGGCGGCAAAGCTGCTCGCGGGGGTGATCCGCTTCTCTGCAGACATCGAGTATGTGCTGCTCTTTCTGGAGAAGATCAAGCTCTGCTCCTCTCCCGTCGAGGCGACGGCGGCGCTCTCACAGGGCTTGCAACGCATCGACTTCGATAAGGTCTCGGCCACCCAGATGCGACGCGTGTTGAATCTGTTTACGGAGCTCTTTAGCGAGAGACAGCGGCCTGCCCTTCTCCTGGGCATGCTCGAGAGCCGTAGCTTCCGCCATGCCTTCGACAGTTCGATTTCGGACCTCCCTGAATCGCTCGCTCACCTCGTACTCCCGTTGCGGGCGGCGCAGGCGGTCATCCTGCATGGGAAGACGAATCCATTCGACTCCGAGACGCTTCGCGAGGGCGTACATCTACTACTGGATCTCGAAGACAAGATCCTGTTACGCCACTCGCTTGAAGTGCGGCAACGACTCTTTCGCTTCGGCCTCGAGGCGTGCTGTGCCCCTGCGCATCGACTACACCGCGGCCTAAGGATGCTGCTCACGAGCTTACCGACGTCGGATCGACACAAGGGCGAGCACGGGCTGGCACTGGCGCGGCACTTCTTGGCGGCCCAGCAGGAGGCCGAAGCGCGAAAAATTTTGCAGGTGCTAGCTGCTGAGTACCCCGACTTTTCGGTTCCCGTGCGGTGGCAAGGCTTCTTGGATGCCGAGCGCCTGGGCGAGGTGGCGCTGCTTGACGAGCCGGCCGGCTTGAAGGATGCGCTGGGGCATCACGAGCGGCGCGCGGGGATCGATCTCAAGACCTTGCGAGCGGTTTGGATTCAGATCGGCAACCCGGAGCACGCGGACTCGCACGAAGCGACCGCGCATCTCTTAGACGAGCTCTGCATTCCGGGAGTGGCGCCGCTGCTGGCATCGGGCACGGCGCCGGCCGGCGAGCCCTATTTCGTCGTGGCAGGTCTCGGCGAGGAGCTCGAGCCGGCGTTGATCGGAGACCTCGAGGTGGGGGATGCACTTAGACTCTGTCGCAACGCGGTCGAAATCCTAGCGGCGCTGGCGGCGGCAGGGATTCAGCTCCCGGACGCTTTCATGCCGCGCTTCACGCGCGAGCCTCGCGGCGTGCTGCTGCTCACCGACCTCGCGGGAGCGAAACGTGTCGAGGTTGAGGCAGCGGCTTCGCTGCACCTGAAACTGGCCCAGGAGTTCTGTCAGTTCGTGCTGGGCAAAGCGCGCCACTACATCGCCCCGAGAGATGTCGTAGAAGCGGTGTCCGGCGCGCGGAGCTGTGCCGAACTGGCCCGCGCCTTCGCGCATTCCCCACTAACATAAGACGTGGGCTACAACTCCAAGCGTAAATGCTGCGAAGCGGCGTCGTTGTCCGTAAGTGCGTACCAAGTGCGCCTAGAAGGCAGAGGGGAGTAGCAGGGCGAAGACGGGGAACCCCTGCTTCGGTATCTTGCGCGGTCTCACAGGAGCTGGGAGAACCTCATTGCGGCGGGATGGCTTCTCGGTGTATGGGATCATGGCATCAGTGGCGATGGTCGGCGTACTCTCATCGGTCTTCATGCCGATGTCCGTATGTCGGGCGGAACGGTCGCGGCACGAACTGACGGTCCAGCGCATGGAGGCGATCCTCACCGGAATGTTCGGAGCGGACGTTCTCGCCTCCCACGGCTACTTCGGTGACATGGGCGTGCTTCCCCCCGACATCGCGTCGCTGATCGTCCGCGGAGCGCAGCCGGCCTTCGCCCTGGATACGAACGGCATCCGTGTGGGATGGAACGGGCCCTACGTCCGCCATCTGGATCCCAACTCGGCTCTCTCGGAAGATCTCTGGGGCATGCCTTTCTCCTACGACGGAGTGACGGCGCAGCTCACCAGTTCCGGTGCCGATCGACAGCTCGGGACCGCCGACGACATCATCCTGTCGGCAACGCTCGAGGCGGCGAGCGGCGACCTGCAGGTGAGTATGCTCGGTGTTCTCGCCACTGGCCCGCCCGTCCCGCTCGATCCGAACGACGTGCTTCAGGTACGGGTCTCCTACTCGAACAACGGTGCCCCAGCCACACAGGACCTCTCCTGGAACGGGTCGGACTTCGCGCTAAGCGGGATCCATAGCGGCGTGCACGCGGTGACTGTTAGCGGTAGGGGAGCCTACGCCGGAACTTCGTCCAGCGTGGTGCTTGTCGTCCACCCCGGCCTGAACCGGCTTACTCTCGCTCTGGAGAAACCCCCAGGGGGCAGTGAAAGCGACGGCGACTCCGAAAGCGAGAGCGGCAGCTTCGAATCGGTCTTCATGCCGATGTCCGTGCGTCAGGCGGAGCGGTCGCGGCACGAACTGACGGTCCAGCGCATGGAGGCGATCCTCACCGGCATGTTCGGAGCGGACGTTCTCGCCTCCCACGGCTACTTCGGTGACATGGGCGTGCTTCCCCCCGACATCGCGTCGCTGATCGTCCGGGGAGCACAGCCGGCCTTCGCCCTGGATACCAACGGCATCCCTGTGGGATGGAACGGGCCCTACGTCCGCCATCTGGATCCCAACTCGGCTCTCTCGGAAGATCTCTGGGGCATGCCTTTCTCCTACGACGGAGTGACAGCGCAGCTCACCAGTTCCGGTGCCGATCGGCAAATCGGGACCGCCGACGACATCATCCTGCCGGCAACGCTCGAGGTGGCGACCGGCGACCTGCAGGTGAGCATGCTCGGTGTTCTCGCCACCGGCCCGCCCGTCCCGCTCGATCCGAACGACGTGCTCCAGGTACAGGTCTCCTACTCGAACAACGGTGCCCCAGCCATACAGGACCTCTCCTGGAACGGGTCGGACTTCGCGCTAAGCGGGATCCATAGCGGCGTGCACGCGGTGGCCGTTAACGGTACGGGAGCCTACGCCGGAACTTCGTCCAGCGTGATGCTGGTCGTCCACCCCGGCCTGAACCGGCTCACTCTCGCTCTGGAGAAGCCCGCAGGGGGCAGTGAAAGCGACAGCGACTCCGAAAGCGAGAGCGACAGCTTCGAACAGGATGACGACTACAACTAGCCCGAGCCGCGCCCCTGATCCGCGGGTCGAATTCTGGGACTACCCTGCGACTCCTCGGGCCCCCTACGGGAAGATCCGCTCTGGGGGGACAAGTTGAGCGAGCTGATGGCGCAGCGCCGGTGACAGAAGCGCCAGCCCCACCTGATAGGAGGCGTTCATCCAACCGAATCCCTCCTTCGTAATGTATGCGAATTCAGTTCCGACGTTGCCGTACTCGGCGAATACCCGGTGCGAGCGCGTCACCACGTCGAGCTTCTCGGGGATAGTGCCGTTGTAGTCAACCGCGTTTCGTGTGATTGTGTAGAGCCACCGATAGATCAGCCGCTGAGCGATCTCCTTGAAGCCATAGTTCAAGAGCCCCTGCCAGATAAGCATCTGATGGGGAGCCCAGCCGTTGGGATAGTCCCACTGTCGGGCCGGCCGTGATTTCGTAAGCGGGCCACGCGATCGCGCCGCGGAGGCAGCGACTCCGCCGGGCATCTCAAGCTCCGGAAGGGCGGTCGCTATCAGCCGTCTCGCCTCCTCACGGGTAAGCAGCGCCGTATTGGGATCGTCGGGGTGCCAGGCCCAGAGAGGGTAAAACGTCGTCGCACTGACGTACTGGGTGTGGCGAGCGTGGTTCTTCCCAAAGTCGTAATCGAAGAACATCCCGCGCTCAGCGTCCCACAGGTAATCGCGGATGAGCTTCTTACGCTGCGCCGCGAGGTTACGCCACCGCTTCGCCGATTCCTCGCGGCCGTCTGCGCGGATCAACCTACCGTTGAAGTGGTCATCGAGAATGCGGCCGATGTCGAGCTCGATCTTGTAGAGGAGCGAGTTGAGGTCGACTGTTGCAAAGTCGGCGCAGCGGTCACCGTCCCAGTCCCAGCGGTAGGTCGTGTCGTGTCCCGATTCCCGAACGCACCGGTCGTGGACAAAGTGGCGATTCAGTACAGGCGCATCGATCCTCCCGGCCTTGTATTGCTCCTCGAGCTGGCGGACGGAGCGCTGGATCCACCAGCGTATGCGAAGAACACGAGCCAAGTTTGCGAGCCGGCTCCGGTCGACCAGGTAGCGTTCGTAGACCGCGTCGAAATGTCCCGGCTCCACTTCCGGCGGCTGGCCCTTGCCCATTCCGTAGTAGCGGCTGAGACCACCTGCTTGCTCCGGTCGGTGGTCCTTGTCCATCCAGACCTGGTCATGCTCCTGGATCGCGGCCCAGAGCACAGCTGCTAGCCACTCCTTCGAGCGCGAGGCTACCGGGAGAGACCCGTACACGGCCATTGCCATCGATGTGAGAAAGGGCGGTTGGGAGCGGGTGAGGTAGTAGGTCCGGTTGGCGTTCAGGATCTTGCCGTAATGGGTGATCTGGTAGACGAAGTTGTCCACCATGGCCTTGGCCAGATCGACACGTCCATCTTGCAGCAGCCCCAGGGCCTCGAAATAGCTGTCCCAGCCGTACATCTCGTTAAAACGGCCTCCGGGCACCACGAAGGGCACGCCCGTGCATTCGTATTTCGATTTGCATTCGAGAGCGAGGGTCAGAAGGCCGTGCTTCCCAGCGAGCGCGTCGCGGACGTAACTCGCTGTGACCCGGCGGGGTAATCGCTCGACTATGAGCTCGAGCTCAGGACGATCCTTTGCGACCTTCGAAAAGTAGTCCCACGCCGGTTGGTCCTGGTAGGGGACGTATAGGTAGCGAGCACCTTCGGTTGCAATCTTCTCGTCAGCCACGCTCACTGCCAGGCTCTCTCCATCGATGCGCCGCGTGAGACCGTCCCAGTACACCTGGCGAATCAGCCGGGAGATGCGCCGCTCGGGGCTCTCGTAGATCCGGTTGGGATCGATGACGGTCACATCCCGTCCCGCGTCTTGCGCGAGCTTGAGCTCCTGGAGGAGATTGGAAAGAGGGTAGGTCCCGACGACTTCGTAGCGTCTCGACTCGTCGTCCGAAGAGATCAGCCAGAACCGACCGTTCCCGCGTGCGCGTCCGGCGGATCCTCCGTCTTCCACCGTGATTTTCTTGTCGTCGTCAGTATCTTCGTCAGCGATCAGACGTTGGAGCGTCTCCGCCACGTCAACCTCGACTCGGGGCACGTGGGGCGGGGCCAGAGGCTCCGCGCAGGCAGGGACGCTGAGGAGCGTCGCCACCAGCGCCACGATCGGTAGGGGAGCTCGCATGAGTATGGAGGAGTCTCTCTGAGCCCTCGCTTGATCGTCGTCAATCACAGCCTGGAAGCAGCGCTCGTTAGCATGCCCGAAGGAGGGCTGATTCTACCTCAGGGCAGCTCCACCTCCGCCCACGATGTCGCTCCGGCATAGAACGCGAACTCCGCGGCCCGGAAGTCGCCAGACCAGCCCGAGCTTCTCGAGAGCTGCGACGACCGTTGCCTCACCGAGCGCATCCTCTTCCAGCCATAGGATGCTGGTTTCCGGGACTCCCGGGGCGTGCAGGCGCTGAGCGAGCTCCCTTGCGAGCTTCGTGTCGGCCTGATGTCGCTCTCGGAGCTGCCGCGGGGTGACACTCAGATGCGCCAACTCATTCGACACCGACAGGATGTCGGCCGGGTCAACCCAGCGGGCCAGCATGGAGACGTCCGATGCTTGCGTCGCGAGGAAGAAGGGACGAAAGGCTCTGGCGGCTTCGAGGAAGAGTCGATGTGTCCGAAACCAGAGAAACGCCAGCCGGCTGTTCCAGTCGGGCGGCAGAATCCACTTCTCTAGATCGCCGCAGACGACGTCAGCTCCGAGTCTTTCGACTGAGGGGAAGCCGATCGATCCAGCGTGTGCGTAGTCCGCAACGAGGAGAGGCGCTCTTCGACCCAACGTCTCTCGAATCCAGCCAAACAGCTCTGCAACCGGCTGTCGTACCCCGCGCCAGCTGGCGGGACTCGCAATCAAGACGTCGAAGTCACGCTTCTGCAGAAGCCCCTGGATCGCCTCACAACTGGCGACTCGGACGGTCTCTTCGGGGAAGTGGCTTTCATCGTAGTACTCCTCGCTCGTGAGCAGAATCCGCTTGATCTGGAGGCGGGAGAAGAGAATCCGCAGGGCCACCAGGATGCCGGGCGCAAGAATAATTCGATCGGAGTGAGGCACCTCGAGCAGATCCGAGATTGTCCTTCGAAGACTGTCCGCCAGGCTATGCGTCTCTTCGTTGTTCATTTTAGGCATCAGAGCAGCGCGGCGAGTACGTGATCTGGAGGAGCCTGAGGCTCTGGAGCGCGCGAATCGAGGTGACGCCGGCATGGTTCCGGCAGTGGATGACGCTGTCGCGGTCCACCAGCTCCCTGGTAGTGCCGGAGATTGGATCGGCGAGATCGAAGATCGCTTCTCCCCTCAGAACGATCCAGCTTCTGTGAGCATCTGGATCCCCCCGATCCTCTTTGAGATTGAGAGTCTCGCCCTCCGGTACGGTCCAATGGTCAAGGTGCAAGTAGTGGCGCTGAGGAATGCAGAGAACAGACCGCACTACTCCTGCCTTACGCGTTTGGTTAAGTCTCTCAATCTTGAATGGGTTTCGCTTATCGATGAACTCGCCGGAAAGCAGTTGTTGGATCTCCAGTCCTAGGCAGCGTGCGATTCGGAGCAGCACTTCCAGCGATACGTTCGAAGACGAAGATCCGTTCTCGATTCGAGAGAGCTGCGCCGCGTCGATCTGGCAGGCGGTGGCCAACTGTCGGATTGAGAGACCCGCGCGCAGTCGACTGAGCCGGATTTTCTCGGCGATGCCCCAGGCCACGAGGGCATACCGCTCACTCTGCTCGAGTTCCTTTGAGGTGAGTTGTCGGCGCGGTGTATGTACCTCCAAGTTCACGCCCAGGGGCAAGTCAAGATGGGTGCCGGCGGTGCCATCCGTAAGGTCCCGGATGATCATCCAGGCCTCGGCCGGCTCTTCTCCTGCGGCCCAAGTGTGGTGCGGAATCTGAGGGTCAATGCGAATAATGGAACCAGGCTTCAGGGGGGTTGGAAGCACCTTTCGCATCGGTTTGCTGCGCCCAGCGCTCCAGAAGAAGTGGTAGCAGACACTCCCCTCAATGGGGAGCAGAACCTCCTCACCTCCGTGATGCATGAATCGATCTTTTTCGGCCGGGTCAAAGCGAACCCGAAGAATGGAATAGGGCCAGCCCCAGAGGGGCGGGTTGAAGCTCTGATACCGGATGCGGTCTCGCTGCTGGGCATGCGTTCGCAGCGCGTGCTCGCCTCTTCGCACCACGAGATAGTTCTGGAGCAGGTCTCCCGGGGAGACCGCCTCCAGAGCAGTCCTGGCAGCGTCGCTGCCATCGCGGAAGTAGATATCCGCTAACCACGCGATACTGCGAATCTTTTTGCGCCGGTCGGGCGAGTTGGGCTGGCCCATCCAGCGAAGATTAGCGCGGTGCTGGTGAAATATACAGTAATATATCTATTTTTCATGAATGTTGACAGTTCCAACAAATCTTTCTAGGCTTGACGAGAACGAGTGGAGGGCAGCATCCCGCCTGAGGAGGACCCGCGATGTCGGCACCCCTGACGGAAACCGAAGCCCTCGGCGAGAGCCAGGTGCAGCGGCTCGCAGGAGCCGCCCAGGCCATTGCCGCGCGGCTGGTTGTGGACCCAGCTCGCCGCGCCGAGCGGCTGGGAGAGATCTTCCTGACATGCGAGCAGCTCGCACGCGCATGCCCCGCTGAGTTCGAGCAGGCGCTCGACGCGGACACTCTCGACGCGTTCCTGCTACCGCACGTACGCGAGAACCTGCGAGGGGAGAGTACCGCGCGCTTCAGCGGCGGCTGGCTTGGCACCTACCTGGGCCCGGACGGTCGCGCGATCCAGTCCGAAGCATGGGAGGGGGGAACGACCGACCCCGAGGCGCTCGAGCTCAGCACTCGCGCCCTGCGCTGCGCGCTCTCGAACGCTCAGGCGCAGGGAAACGAGACCATGCTCAGGAACCTGCGCTGGTACCGTGAGCGGCTCGCGCACAAGTCTTACGCTGCGATCGCGCGTGAGGAGGACAAGGTTCCGGCCACGGTGCGCACGGGGGTGGCACGCGCCCGCAAGTTCCTGCTGCGCACCGTGCACGAGCTGCAGCATGCACAGCCAGCCCCCCTGAACGGCGATTTCCCTGCCCAGCTCGAGCCGCTACGGCGACTCTGGTTCGAGCGGGACCTTGACTCGCTCGCGCGTGAGCTCGAGCGAACACGCTCGTCCTGGCAAGACAATCCGCACTGGCTCAAGCTGGCGGCATTGCTCGCGGCGGACCGCGGACGACGCGTGGAGGCCAGTTGGCTCTACCGCAAGGCCCTGATCTTCGCCGACGCCCCCAGCTTGCGCGGTTGTATCCTGAACCACCTGGGAAATCTGATCGACGTTGAGGGTCAGATCGAGGACGCGCAGCACGTCTGGCGGCGCGCAAACCTGCTCGTGCCCAACGCGCCTGCGCCTCTGCTCAACCTACTCGCCGCCGCCTCCAAACGGCAGGACTACGCGAGCGCACAGCACCACATCGCGCAGCTCAGCGACCTGTTCAACTCGGGTCGTCTCAAGCCGGATGAGCGCGCCTACGTGTGTCGCCGTCTGCAGGAGCAGCCCGAGCTCTCCTGGCTGCGCGACACCGATGCCTGGAGACAGGGGCCGGCGCGCTGGATTCGCGGCGCGCGCCCCGTCTCGCGCGTGCCACTGAGAGTGCTGGCAGCGACGGCTGCCCTAGCGGTGCTCCTGCTGCTGCACCCCGGCCTTGCGGGCGCGGACGAGCGCCGACCGAGTGGCGCAGGCTATGCGGCTCTTCTCATCCAGTCCAAGGACTCAACCGCGATCCTGTTGCCTGACCCCAACGTGAGCGCGCCCAGCTAGTTCCCGGTCTGCCGCAGCGCTTGGTGCGCTGCGACCGTGATCCGGGCCGGCACCGTTGTCTCGACGAAGTCGCTCAGCACCTCCACGAAGCGCTCGGGCGCCTCGCAGTGGGGGTAGTGGCCGACCCCCTCGAAGATTTCGAGACGGCTGCCCGGGATCGAGGCGTGCGCGGCGTGCGCGTGATCGACGGGGATGATCGGGTCGGCGTCGCCCCAGACGATGAGCGTTGGCACCTCGGCGGCCAGGTGCAGGCGGTTCGAGGCGCTCACGGCCTGACCGCGGGGATCCACCACCGCCCGCAACGTGCGCAGGAAGGCGCGACGGGTGGCGTCGTCGGCGAGCGACGCGTAGCTCCGCCACAGCTCCGACACGACTGGCGCCAGGCGGAGCCCCACGCGAGCGATGCCGCTGGCGACCGACTCAATCGCCTCGCGCACCGGCGCTGCGCAGGCGAGCCGCAGCACGGCCTCGGAGCCGGGAAGGCTGAGGAGACGCAGGAGACGGTTGACCTCGTGGCCGAGCCCCCCGCTTGCCACGAGCACGAGCCGCTCGGTGCGCTCAGGGTACTGGTAGGAGAACTGCAGCGCGACGCCGCCACCGAGCGACTGGCCCACCACCGTGACGCGCTCGTGGTCGAGGGCGACGAGCAGGTCGCGCAAGGTGCAGGCGAAGGCCCCGAGCGAGTAGTCGCCCTGCGGCTTGTCCGAGCGCCCGTGCCCGAGCAGGTCGGGCGCGATCAGCGTGAAGCGCTGGGCGAGCCCGGGCATGACCTGGCGCCAGGTCGTGGCGCTTCCCGCCATCCCGTGGATCAGGAGCAGAACAGGACCGGAGCCGGCCGTGCGGTAGGTAATCCGCTGGTCGTGGATCGAGAGCTCGCGGAGATCTCCTGTGTCAACCCGTGAGCGCTTAGGCAGGTCGCGAGAGCTAGCCTGCGTCTGGTGATCCTGCAATGGAAGTCCCCTTCTAAGGCTGGCCTTAGCCCCTTCCCATTCTAGCTTCGTACAGCATGGCGCACTAGCTGCCAGGTTCCCCAGCGCCGAGTGCGGCTGGGCCGTAGGCACAGGGTCTATACTTCCCGTTCCCGGAACGTCCGGAGAAAACACCATGTACGCCCGTTTCATCATCTGGATCTCGGCTACACCAGTCGCCTCATGGCTGGTCAAGCACTTCGCATCGCGGCTTGATCCACTGATCTTCAAAGCAACCAACGGCCGCTTCACTTCGATGGGCCCCCCCTTCATGCCAATGCTCACAATGACCGCGATCGGGCGTAGCTCGGGCCAGCCGCGATCGGTGCAGCTCGCCTGTCTCGAGCACGAGGGAGACTATCTGGTGGTGGCGAGCGCCATGGGCCAGCCGAAGCACCCGGCGTGGTGCTACAACATCGAGGCGAATCCCCAGGTGCAGATACAGATGCGCGGCGAGCGCTTCGCCGCTCGGGCGCAGGTGCTGACTGATCCAGAAAAAGAAAAGGTATGGGCCGATATTCGACGGGCGATTCCGCAGATGAACGTCTACGAAAAAAGGACCGATCGCAATATCCGCGTGTTTCGCTTGAGCCGGGTTAAATCCTAGTCCACTAGTGGAGTGACAAGATCCCCGGGGCTTTGAGCGAAAAAGAATACAGAGTGATGCAGTGGGCTACTGGTGTGGTGTAGCGACCAAAGTAATCATTGAGCACGCGCGGCGGAGCGATCTGGACCTTTTTAGGCAGTTCGGCCGCATCGGAAAGGAGTTCGTCCTGGATCGGCGCCACCCTGATCCCGTCCCGATATGGGTAGCGCCGTTGCCCAAATGAAGACTACCAAGACCGTCGACCCCACCGATGCGAAGGCACTCTATGACGGCCGGGAAGGCGACCTCTTTGAGCTCTTTATGGGTCAGCAGATCCATATCGGTGGCTTCAGGTCGTCCATGGACCTCGCCGACCGCGCCATGCTCGCTGCGGGGCAGCACGGTGTGGATCTCTGCTGCGGCAACGGTGCAGGGATGCGCTTCCTCGTCCGCTTCCGAGAGGTTACGTCGATGCTTGGCGTCGATGCATCGCGCAAGATGGTGGAGCGTGGACGGCGCAGCTCCGAGGAGGAAGGCCTCGCCGAGCGGATCCGCTTCGTGATCGCTGACGCGTGCGAGAGCGGGCTCCCTGATGCGAGCTCCGACTTCGTCTGGTCCGAAGACGCTTGGTGCTACGTCGCCGACAAGAGAAAGCTCATTGCCGAGGCCGCTAGGATCGTGAAACCGGGGGGCGTGATCGCGTTTACGGATTGGATCGAGGGACCGAGCGCGCTCGACCACGAAGAGGCCGAGCGCTTCCTGGGCTTTATGAGGTTCGACAACGTGGAGGACGTCGAAGGTTATTGTCGTCTGCTCGGAGAGAACGGCTGCCAGGTACTCGAGGCGGAGGATACCGGACGGTTCCCGGGCCACATGGATCTGTTCATCAACATGCTCGAGATGCAGCTGACCTATGACGCCTTGCGGATTCTCGACTTCCATCCCGAGCTACTGGGAGCGGTGACTGACCAGTTGAAGTTCCTGTTGCAGCTCTCGCGAGCGGGAAAGATCGCTCAGGGTCGTTTCATTGCGCGTAGGACGTAGAGGCTAGAGACGGCGGGAGCGGCGACCTCCGCCGCGCCTTCGCGTGCTACCTCGCCTGAGGTGCTGGCTCCCTGGGAGCGAACCATGCGAAAGTCGCGATGAGGCCCCCGTAATACAGGAGGTTGGGGAGGACGCGGAGCCCGTAGCCCAGGTCCAAGCCGGTGGTCAGGATGAGCAGGTCTGCGCTGGCCCACAGGCTGTAGTAGAGCACGACGAAGCGGCTCACAGATCCGGTCCAGGGGATGGTTCGGATTTGCGGATGCCATCGCATCAGCGAGAGGGTGAGGACGACGAAGCCGACTTCATAGATCAAGAACAGCATGCGCGCGCTGGCCAGCGAGTCGGGTAAGAGCAGCAGAGCGACCTGCGAGAGAATCGGAACGATGAAGGTGAGACCGGCTGCGACGAGGAGACTCTTCGCCCTGGGCTCGATCTCTCCCCCGGCTGTCGCCGTCAGGACGAAGAACAGATATCGATAGTCGCCGGCGAGAACGAAGAAGAGCGGGACGCCGCTCGCCAGCCAGCCCTGGAGCGTGCCCAGGCCGAAGACCGGGCTCGAAGTGAGCCATGCATCCGCAAACGAGAGGATCGCCAGCGTCACGCAGTAGCGGCGCAGGCTCCTGCTCAGACCGCGCTTCGACAGGCAGAAAGCGATGGCGATCCCGGCGGCCAGCCACAGCAGACCGGGGTGCTGGATAGGGCTCGCATAGAAGGCCTCGAGAGTCCCGGCTTCAGGATCCATCCTTCGTCTCCGCGCGCAGCTTGCGCTTCGTCTTCGACATGGCCTCGAGGTAGGCGAGGAGGTTCGAGATCGTCTGATCGCGGTCGGCCAGGCCCGGGTTGAGGCGCGGCATGCGTGACGTCGCAAGGATCTGGCTGGGGTCGTCGATCCAACGCCGCAGCCAGGCCGACTCCCGATACTCCACGGGGCTCGGGGAGTAGTTCAGCTCGGGGCCGATGGCGCCCCCCTCGCCGTTGATCGCATGACAACGGCTGCAGTACATCCGAAAGGCGGCGAAGCCGGCAAGCGCATCTCGGCTGGCTCCCTCGGGTGGCACCATCTTTGGGAAGCGATCCTGGGTGCGAATCAGGTCGACCCCTACCAGCTGGTACGACCAGCCGTAGTCGCCCTCCTGGCGTACCTGGGGGTCATCGAAGTTCTCCCAGATCAGGTAGAAGGGGGAGAGGGTGACGCGGCGCAAGCTGCCCGACTCGAGCTTGAGGATCGAGAACCCGTCCTCGTCCGCCCGGTCGAAGGCCAGCCACGCCTTGTGCTCGAGGACGCGCCTGACCGGCACCGTCGGCTGATACCCATCGCTGCAGGTGAAGAGCAGCTCCTCCTGGGTGCGCCAGTCCGACGAGTAGATGGCATCGAGGACCGCGTCGAACGCGACCGCTTCGAAGCTGACTTCGCGCTCCTCGTAGGGCTCGAAGACCCGAATGGTTCTGACCTCGTGGGCCTGTCGCAGTTCGTCGACGTCCCGGGTCGCAACAAGCTCGGAATGCCGGGCGAAGCTCAATCCTCTCGGCTCATGGCCGGGGCTTGAGGAGACGACCCCCAGCGCGATCCCGACCGCTAAGACAAGTAGTAGGGCTCGAGCCCCGATTCCCATCAGCCCTCCAGGGAGCCGAGCGCGTATTCCGTATGGATGATGGTGGAGAGGTTGGAGGGCCCGCGACTGCATACGCAGAGGTGCTGACCGCGTGCGCGAACCCGGACACCCCGTGCATGGCCGTACTCCATCATCGCATGCGCGACCTCGCGAACGAGGTCTTCCTGGATCTGGAAGCGTCGCGCATAGGCATCGACCAACCGGGGCAGCTTGCCCAGTCCCAGAATCCTGTCACCAGGCACATAGGCCAGATCCACCTGGCCGAAGAAGGGCAGGAAATGATGCGCACAGATCGAATGGAACGCGATATCGTTGGCCTCGACGATGCCCGGGTGCTCGTCGGGCCGCAGCATCCGTGTCGTCTTGAGGATGGTGCTCGGATCGATCCTGTACCCAACGAGCAGCTCCTTGAAGGCCTCCGCGATGCGCTCGTCAGAGCCCTTCTCCTCGAACCAGTGCAGGGCGCGAGGGTCGTTGGTCACCTGCTCTTCGAGCCAGTCCACTAACTTCATGGTCCCTCCGGATCAGCTTCGGTTTCGCGCGTCGGCGCGCGGTTCGGCCCCCGTGACGAAGGCGATCGATCTCTCCAGGACTCGCCAGAATCCGGTCGCATCGAGCAACCCGTTCAACCAGCCGGTCGAGATGCAGTACCCGCCGGTGTGGAGGGCGTGATGTCGTGCGTGACGGACGCGGGACAGGATCAAGCCCGAGCGCTGGAGCTTTCGAATCAGTAGGGGTGGGCTGTCCATATGGGCCCACTGGTGGAACTGATTGGCGAGTGCCCCCGCCCCGATCAGCGACCAGGCAACGGCGTACCCGAACGCAGACTGCGAGCCCAGGCAGGGCAGCACCAGAAAAGCCGCGCTTGCGGCGAGGGCCGGCGCTCCGTTCACCTCGATCCAATCGTGCTCGAGCATCGCCTGGGGCTCGCGATGATGCGCTCGAAACCAACGGATCAGGCTGGAACCGATCCAGGGGGTTTCCTCGTCGCCCCAGGTATCACAGCCCCAGTGCACCAGGCCGGTCACGAGATCGGCGGCCAGTGCTCCGACCCACAGTCCCGCCAGCAGAGCGATCCAGGATGTCGGGGCGATCAAATCGATCAGCTGGCTCAGGTGAAGAATTCCGAGGGCACTCGCTGCGATGATCGCCGCAAGATAGAGCGCGCGGACTCTATGACCGCTCTGCGCGACGTTCTTACCGCTCCGAATCACCAAGTCGTGCATGCCTGGATCCCCATACTGGCCCGGATCCCTAGAATACACGCGGAGTTCGATGCGGATTGCGTGGACCGTGCGCAGCTGCTCGGCTCTGTCTCCCGCCGCTGCTGGTCCTAACCGGAGTCGAACCCTGCGCCGAGGAGCGTAACCCCTTGAAAGATAAGGAGTCTGGCTCCTGAAAGCCTATCGGTGGCTTGTCGGTTACGTGGTTGTCAGTGCAGGTAGAGAACTCAGCCGAGCCACAAGCGCGGGTTTCTGCTTTCCACAGATCCAGCATAGGCGTGCCCCTCAGCGGACGTTAATCCTCTGACTAGTTGGGGGGCTTCCGCCGAGACGACTCGCTGTGTCGAGGAGATCGTCCAGCCGCGGATCACGAGGTCTATACTTCCCGTTCTTGGAACGTCCCGGGGGCTTTGATCGTGAAAAAATACAGAGTGATTCAGTGGGCTACTGGTGTGGTGGGTAGGGCTGCGCTGAGAGCGATCATCAGACATCCAAAGCTCGAGCTGGCCGGAGTGAAAGTGTATAGCGATGATAAAGCGGGGCTTGATGCCGGTGATATCGTGGGTATGGATAAGACTGGTGTTCTGGCGATTCAGGATGTCGATGCGATCATGGCTCTCGACGCTGATTGTGTGGTCTATTGCCCGATGCCCTGGAATCTCGATGAGATGTGCCGATTGTTGGTGTCCGGAAAGCACCTGATTACACCTTGTCCTTATTGGTTTCCCTTTATTCAGAGTCCAGAAGAGGTGACGTTGATTGAGGCTGCTTGTAAGAAGGGGAATGTCAACCTGCACGCCTCTGGCTGCAATCCTGGAGGTATCGCCGAGCGTTTTCCTCTGACGTTTTCCGGATGGTGCAATCGAATCGATCGGATCACCATGACCGAATGTGGTGATTGTCGTTCGTACAGCTCGCCGGGAGTGGTGAGGGAATTCATGAACCTTGGGAAAACTGCGGAAGAAGCGGCGAACAACCCCTATACAGAAATGCTGGCCCGCAGCTGGTATCAGACGATCGATATGCTTGCCGAAGGTTTGGGTTGTGAAGTCATATCCTACGAGGCAAAACACGACTTCATTTTGGCTAACCAGCCTATAGAGACGGCGGTGGGCATAATAGACGAAGGTACGATTGCCTTAAACCACTACCAGCACATCGGGAAAACCCGGGAGGGAACCGAGATCATCCAGGAGCAAATCTGGTACATGGATGATATCCATCAGACCCGTCTCCAGTCCAAGATGGATATTCCGCGCTCATCCGGTTGGCGGATTAGGATCGAAGGCGATGTGAACCTCATTATCGATATCGATTTTCCACCGGAACTGTCGCAGGAAGAGCATGTGGCTCAAGGTATGAGCACTACCGGGAACCACCTGGTGAACGCGGTGCCCCTGGTATGTGAGGCAGATGGTCCAGGCATTAAGACTTACCTGGATCTGCCCATGATTACTGGATGTATGGGTTCTTACGTAGCGGATCGTTATCGAGTGGCGAACTCTAGTCCACGCTGAGCTTGCCATTGCCGTCGAGGCTCCCTCGTCGGCCACAGAATTCCTCGCGGATCATCATGTTCAATACGGTCGGATCCTCCAGCTTTGCCCAGGTGCGACGACCGTCATCCGTGAGACACGCTGCATATCCAGTTTTCGGTTCGCCATCTCGAAACGACACGGTGTAGGCCTCGACGGTAACGTATCCCTCCCAGTCGACCAGGGCTTCGCGCTCCGGGAGGGCATCGACCTGCTGCTGGAGGTTTTCGTAGCGAAAGCCCTGACGCGGGGCCTCGGTGGAGTAGACCACGAAGGCGTGTTTGGCGAGCCAGCCGCCGTTGGCGGCGACCAGACCCGTGGAGCCGCGATCTTCCCGGACGACTTCCGCCATGCGCGCGATCGCGTGAAGCACGTAGCTGTTCAGGGGTCCGCCCCCAAAAGTGAGTCCGCCGGTGACGGTGAGTGGGCGACCCTCGGGGATGCCTAGTTCCGTCGCGGCGATCTGTACCGCGGATGGAAAGCAGCTGTACAGATCCGTATGCTCAATTTCCTCAATCGTCCTTCCCGCAAGCTCGAGTGCGCGGCCTCCTGCGATCCGCATCGCGGGCGAACTGTGGAAGTTCAAACGCGTGGATGCGAAGTCGCTATCGTTGGCTTCCGCTGCGGCGTGCAGGAAGACGAGCTTGTCCTGCGGTACGCCTGCGTTCCGAGCGGTCTCCAATGAGCACAGGATGAGACCCGCCGCCATATCCACACGAGGGTTTGAATTCATCAGCCGGGTATAGGGAAACGAGATCATTGGGTTGTGGGGCGAAGCGCAGCCTATCTCCTGTGCGGAGTAAGGCTTGCGGATCCAGGCGTTGGGGTTGCGGCATGCGACCGCGTTGAAGCCCGCCCAGAGTTCCGAAATCCGCTCCACGTGGGCTTGTAGGGTCTCCCCTCTCGCAAAGCGAATCGCGCTCTCAAATACGGCATACATGTCGCTGGCGCTATTCATCCCGCGCGCAAGTTCGGCGGGATGGAATATGGGCTTGTCCTCCGCGACCATGCGATCGGGGGCGCCGGGTGCTTCAGTTGTGCGAAGCTCTACGCCTTGGCGCTGCGCCTGCCGTAAACTGCGGCCGTTCTCCGAGCCGGTCACCAGGACGATGCCTCGGCGGCCCGCTTGGATCTGGCGCGCCGCGTCGATCACTGAGGCTTGGGAGAAGTTCCCGCCGTACGGGGTCCCGACAGTTTCGTTGGGCGTTGCACCGAGTCTGCGAGCGATCGCCCGCCCGGGATCTCCATAGCCCCACATCCCGCGTAACACGTAGATCGCATCCGCGCGCTGCAGCAGGCGTGGGGCACCGGAATCATCTCCCGCCTGCTGCAGCGCCGCGATCATCATCTCCAACGGCTCGGCCGCTTCCTGCGGGTCTTCCGAGTGTTGCAAAATCTGTCCCGCCCCAACGAGTACGGGGATCTCTTGCGCGGAGCTCATCCTCTCTCCCTAGCTTCTGTCCAAAACGGTCGGGCCTGAGATCACGAGCCGGGGGCTCGATCCCTGAGTATAATCGAGTGCAATGTCATATTTGACTATACGATAGTCGCGTTTGGCTCCGCTGGCGTGAAGCGAACAGCCGCGAAATGACGATTCTTGGGCCCCGGAGAGGCTCCGGCGGCTCCACGCGAAGATGGGAGAACGGAAGCGATGAAGGATCTACGAGACCGAGTGGCGGTGGTGACCGGCGGTGCGAGCGGCGTTGGCAAGGCGCTCGCGAAGGCCTTCCTGGCCGAGGGCATGCAGGTTGTGCTCGCTGATGTCGAAGAGCCCGCGCTGAAGACGGCCGCCGAGGAACTCGGGGCTTTGGGTGAGGTTTCGTCGTTGGTGACGGACGTGCGCCGATTCGAGTCCCTCGAGGCGCTCGCGGATCACACCTATTCGACATTTGGAGCGTGCCACCTGCTGTGCAACAACGCAGGCGTAAGCGTCGCGCAGCTGAATGTCTGGGAGACGACCCCGAACGACTGGACCTGGGTGCACGGTGTGAACGTGCATGGCGTCATGCATGGCATCCAGGCCTTCGTGCCGCGGATGATCGAGGCGGGTCACGAGGGCCTCGTGATGAACACGTCATCGGGCGACGGTGGCGTCGCACCGCTTGCGGGCCAGTCGGTCTACGCGGCGAGCAAGGCGGCCGTCTCGATCCTCACCGAATGCCTCGACGCGCAGCTTGCCGCTGAGACGAACCTACGCGCGACGATCTTCTACCCGTCGGGCGGTATGCTCGCGACGGGGATCTGGACGACGCGCCGCAACCGGCCGGCCGAACTGGTGCGCGAGCGGCCGGTGCCCGAGGGTTCGGAGATGACCTTCGAGGACTTCATGTCGGGCATGAAGGCGGCGGGGATCGAGCTGCCCGTACAGGACCTCGACGAACTCGCGCAGTACGCGGTCGCGGGGATCAAGAGCGGCGACTTCGTGATCATGATCCGGCGCGAGGAGATGGAGCAGCAGCTCACCGACCGCGCGAAGAAGCTCGCCGCAGGTGAGAACCCGACGGGTGTGATTCCGGGGATCTAGTAGCTGCGGCGGCGGAGCGCCAGCGCCTCGACCGCCGCGGTATTTCGATGTGCGATGGTCAGGTAGGCGGTGAATCGGATGCGCGAAGAAACACTCGAGTTCACGGGGCACGACGGCTTGCGGCTGGTGGCGACCGCGCGCGGCGAACCGGACGCCCCGACCGTACTGCTGCTTCACGGTGGCGGTCAGATGCGCCAGTCATGGGGCGGGACCGCGGAGCGCCTCGCGAAGTCTGGGCGCTATGCGATCACGCTCGACATGCGGGGGCACGGCGAGAGTGCGTGGTGCCCGCATGGCCGCTATCGCGTCGCGGACTTCCGCGACGACCTCGCTGTGGTACTTTCGCGCTTGCCCCGCCCTGCGGTGGTGGTGGGCGCGTCACTCGGCGGTATCACGACACTCCTCTATGCGGAGTCGTGTGACATGTCACGCGTGCGCGGGGTCATACTGGTCGACATCGCGGCGCGGATCGAGACCGAGGGCGCGAGGCGGATCGGGACCTGGATGGTCTCGACCTCCGACGGCTTCGACAGCCTCGAGGCGGTCGCGGCCGCGATCGAGGCCTACACCCCACAGCGCAAGCAGACCTGGACCCGCGAGAGGCTGTTGCGCATGGTGCGCGAGCAGCCGGACGGCCGCTATCGGTGGCACTGGGATCCGAAGTTCATGAGCGAGAGCGGCCCGCGCGAGGTCGCGGACCACGAACGCCTGCACCGGGCGGCTGCGAAGCTGAAAGTCCCGACGCTGCTCGTGCGCGGCCGCGAGAGCGACATGATCAGTCACGATGGAGTGCGGGAGTTTCAGGAGGTGGTTCCGCACGCGGAGTTCGTCGACGTCTCGGGCGCGGGTCACATGGTGGCGGGCGACCGCAACGACGCATTCACGGACGCGGTGACGGACTTCCTCGACCGGCACGACCCGGTCTGAGGCATCGAGGACCGCGTCGTTGCGCGCTCGGCGATCAGCCCGCGGCGTAACTTCTTGAGGCTCGGGGCCACGATGCAGTCGTTTGAGCCCGGACGGCGCTAGCCCTCGAGTGTTACGCCGTAGTGGTCGGTGTACGGCAGCATCTTCTGTCGCAGCTTTATGGGATCGAAGCCCCACTCTTCGGGCGAGTACTTGTGCTTGCCGAACTTGTCCTTGGGCTTTGCTGCGGTATAGCGGCGGATCGCGTCGGCGTGCTCAGCGAGAAAGGTCCGCTTCATCTGGCCGTACAGCTTCTCCACCGCCGTGGCGGGGTCGGCCATCAGCTCGGTGAAGTGCAAATCGACGATGCGATCCGGGAGCTCGCCGGCTGCGCGCCGCTTTGCTAGGAGGAGCATCATATCGCCCAAGCCGACACCCCCAGCTTCCGGAAGCTCCACTTCTTCGCTGCGCTCCCAGCGCACGGTGCCGAGCGTGCTTAAGCTCGAGGGCTCCGTCTTCAGCGGATCCCGGTGCGTGTGCACTACCCAGGCGTCGGGATAGGTGGCGAAGAGCAGGTCGATGAACACAAGATACAGGGGCGTCTTCAACACCCAGTTGCGTGGCGGGCCGCCGTACTGGAGCGTCTGGAGCAGCGCGCGGTGGTAGTGCATCGTGGCCGAGTAGTCCGCCTCCCAGTTGGGAATGTTGGCGATCATCCCCCAATGGCCGCCCGAGAAGCCCGGCAGTGTGAGCGTCACGCACTCGACCGGCAGATCCGAACGCAGCTCGTGGATCGCCGCGAACTCCGGCTGCACGTCGGCCCAGAACTCCTGCTCGCATTCGCTCATGGCCAGGCGCGCGGATTCGATCGCGCCGCCGAAGGGCACCGGGTGCAACACCTCCCAGGCGAGGGGCGCGCGCGTGTTCGGGTCGAGGGCGAGCAGCTCGAACAGGATGGACGTGCCCGAGCGCGGCGGGCCGGTGATGACGAGCGGCGCCTTGATCGTCTCGTCCGCGATGGCCGCGGTCTCGTTGCGGGCGTGAGTGAGGAGCAGCCGCGTGCGCAGGCCGCGCAGCAACTCCTGCCGTGTCATCAAGCGGCCCAGCGTATGCAGCTTGCCGGTCGCCTCGAGCTCGGTGATGAGCGATGTAAAGCGCGCGTGCCAGTCTCCGTCGAAAGTACCGAAGTCGGTAAGCCCGCCGGTCGAATCAATCGCCGTGCGCACGAGCACATCGGCTTCGAGCGGGATCAGCTTCTCGGCGCCCCCCACGGAATCGCCCATGGCGTTAATGCGGCGCACCCAGTCGGGGCGGGTGTAGTACTCGGACAGATTCTTGATCGGCGACATCAGCTGACGATCCGTGAACTGGTTCCGGCGGCGGCTCCGCGTGCTGGCGGCGTGCGCTAGCCCAGCGTGCCGACGTTGACGACTTTGGCCTCGATCGGCGGGACCTCCTCCTCGGGCAGCAGGAAGCGCCAGAAAATCATCCCGGAACGCACCCCGGCCGGGTCGATCCAGTTCGGCACGCCCGGGTCGCGGTGGGCCACGACGATCTGGAAGCTGCCGTCCCTCTCGTAGCGGACCTGGCGGCGGTTCAGCGAGACCCGGCGGTACCGGTACGGGGGTGTCTGCAAGCGATGGTTCCACAGCACTACGTTTGCGAAGCGGCAGCGCGGGAAACGACCGCGCATGACGAGCGCCTGGTCGGCATCGAGCTCGTAGACCGTCTGCCGGTAGTCGATGTCTTTCGCCGCGTAGCCGATCTCCGTGTTGCTCTCGCCGGGTTCGGAGCCGGAAAAGCGGTTGACCTCCCGGGAAACCCACGCGGGCATCACCTCGGGTGGCAGGTCCGGGAAATCGATCGTCGCGCCGCGAACGAAGTTGATTACGCGGTGGATTCCCGCGGCCACCGCTGCGTCGTCCATCGGCGCGGCCGGCCCCGGATTCTCGACCGGCTCGATCCAGAGGGGGACATGGAGCGTCGGGTCTGCCGCGGCGCTGCGCTCCCACTCCCAGTAGTGACGGGTGGTGATACTGCCGGCCCCCGGCTCGAGCCGCAGCCAGTTACGCGACTGGGGCTCGGGGCTCGCGATGATCTCGAAGCTGCCGTCCGGGGCAACGTCGAACTCCGTGTCGTTCAGGGTCGAAATCACACCCTTCGAGAGATGGCCTTCCTGGGCCCCGGTCTCAACGCAGAAGGAAGTGTAAGCGGCGCCTTGGATGTTGCCGCGAATGCGGTAGGTGCCCGCGGGATCGGTGATGGCGCCGTAGTAGACGGCGTCGGGGTTGTCGCCGAGAAGTTTCTTTGTCTGACTCAGCCAGCGATGGAATACCGGGCGCTTGGGATCCGCCTCGAACCAGAACTGGAAGCCGTGCTGAAGCGCATTCGCAACGAGGTAACGGCCGGCGGCCCGATCCTGGGGCGTGTGCATGCGACGATCGGGACCGATGTAACCCGCCTCGATCTCGGCGAGCATCGCGGCTAGCTCGGCGAAGGCGCCTGCCGCCGCATCACCCGACGCCGCTGCCTGCGCGGCACCCGCGAGCGCCGCGCTGGTGGTGGATTCGATCGTGGAGCTGCTGTGGTCCATTGGGCTCTCCGTTTCCAGTAGGTTGTGCGCTCGGCGGGAGTGGGCGTGCCGTGCAAGACAACCCAACGATTCTACCTGCACGCACGCCCGCGAGGAAGCTCTGCTGCCGAAGCACTTGCGCCTGCCTCGCGAACCCCCGTCCGCACACCCACTAAGTCAAAGAAATCAGGTACTTAGCTTCCGCGTTGGAGGTGCAGATGCCCCACTCGCCGCATGGGCTCAGTCGGCCTGAGGAAGGACAGGGGTGCCCCCCCTGTCACGTGCCCGCCAGACTCGCCCCTGACGCTGCCGGGACTTCCTCACAGACTCTAAAAACGGCGCCGGAATGCCGTAGCTCTCCTCAGAGAGAGAGGTGTTGGGTGAATACGCATAGGGTTGTGCTTGTTGGGATTTTTGGTCTGGCGCTCTCTAGCTGTGCATCCATGAACAAGGCCGAGTGCCTGGTCAGCGACTGGCAGATGATCGGCTACGAAGATGGCGCGCGCGGATCCGGATCGCAGCAGCTTGCGAAGCATCGCAAAGCTTGTGCGAAGCATGCAGTCGTGCCCGACCTTGCTGCCTATAAAAAAGGTCGGGCAGAGGGGTTAAAGGAGTACTGTCAGCCGACCAAGGGCTTTGCGCTCGGCAGAAGCGGCGCTTCGTACGCAGGCGCTTGCCCGGCTGAACTGGAGGCTGACTTCCTAAATGCCTACGACTCGGGGCATCATCTTTGGCAGCTCAAGACGAGCGTTGCCAGTGCGAACCGGCAGATCAGTAGCAAGAAGAGAGCGTTGAAGCAGGTCAAGAAGGATGTCGTGGCCAAGGAAGCCGCCCTCATCAGTGATGAAGCCACGAGTGAACAACGTCTCGCCCTCTTGGCGCAGATCAAAGAGCTGTACGAGACGCGTGGACGACTCCAAGCAGAAATCGAAGATCTGATAATCGTACGCACTCAGAGCGAGGGAGAGTTCTACGCCTATCAGGCTGAGCTAAACCTCTAGTAGCTCGGAGACGTTTGATT
>SMUX01123729.1_pt1 | contig 36725 bp, 66 predicted proteins | sample 2456431 | NCBI WGS metagenome assembly SMUX01 (sample SAMN11095930, study PRJNA526329) | marine sediment metagenome | biome: Marine sediment; feature: Surficial sediment; material: Deep marine sediment; isolation source: Hadal surficial sediment | place: Pacific Ocean | collected 2014-11 | depth... | reverse complement strand
TATTTAGAAAATAATTCGGCTCATGCAACTGCTATTCATCATCATGTTGCAAGACCTCAAATAATAACTCATCATTTTAAGATATTTTCCATCATTCATCTTCATATAATTACTCAGAATCTATCCTGTGCAAGATCGCTGATTATTTTAGCATCTTTTGGATCAAATATAACATAATCTACTGCTCATCTTGTTGCTCATTTATGTCTTTTTAATTGAGATGTCGGGTATCTCAATCATTTAAATCATTGAGCCCTAGCAGCATTAGCAGCTGCTTTTATTCCTTCTTCCGTTTGACTTCATACATAAGTTGCTATATTCATATCTTTAGGAATCAATACTCTCATAATAATTCATTTATCTCATGATACATTACTTGCAAAATCTGCATATCATTTTGCTACATCAAAATTTGTTGACATATATACTCATGGTCAAGCTAGATCACCTCAAGCACCTTGTCAGAACTTTTCAGCTAAGAATTCATTATATCTTTTAGTTCATCATCTGAATGCAATTTTAGAGTTTTTAATTTGTCCTGCTATTAATTCAGACTTAGAGAACTCATCTACTGCTTTTCTAAGTCATGCTATCTGACTTTGTATCTTCTTTTTCTGAACAGCTCATCCAGTTAATTTTGCTGCATCTTCTGGTAATATATTCTTTAATTTTTTAACCTGTGCTAACAGAAAATTAACGTTTCATAAATCAATGAAAAGATCATCTATAATTTCTATTAGGTCATCTTTTTTAAAGATATTTTTTGGTTGCATTCTTCAGAATTCCTTTTTTCTACTAAAAACAGAACTTCTAGATCAGAACTCTTCTCATATTGAATTAGTAAATCTAAATCAACTATCTTCAGTTGGTAAATCTATTAATTTTCTATCAGGATCAATTTTCTTTACGGCACTCTTGGTAGCCTTCACCTTACCTAAACCCTTTTCTTCTAAAACTCATTCTCTTAATATCTTTTGTTCTGCTTTTTCTGCTTTGGTGAATGCTTTTTCAGCTTTTAATGCTTTTTGTTCAGCAGCTATAGCTTTGGATTGTTTTATATCTCATTTTTTAAGTAAATCAAACTGTGTTGATTCATCTATAAACTTACTTCTAGCTCATACTTTATCAGCTATGTCGTCTACTATACTAGCTCATCTACTTGTAGCGTACTCTTTTACAGCATTAGATACTGAAAGACCTTCTTGTTTTGTTAATGATTTTAAATCATCTAATTTATTAACTATCTTTTTAGGTAATCATAGAGTTTTAGTAGCTGCTATTTTAAATGCAGGACTCTCTATAATCTTTTTACCTACTAATATTGCAATCGTTGTTCATAAATCAGTTCAAGCGAATGCTCAACCTCATACTACTATATCAGATAATCATATTATTCTATTTTTACCAGATGTTTCTAGTCTATCTACTAATGCGTCTTTTATACCTCTCGATATTCTTACGTCATTTGAAAGATTCTTTATATCTGGTAGATTTTGCCTTCTTGCTTCTTCTTCAATAAATGTTCTTATTCAACTTCTTATATTACCAAGTCATTGTTTAGTAGCTCATGCTTTTAAGTCTCAAGTAATCTTAAATAAGTTTAAAGCATTATCTATTTCTCTTTTAACTTGTAGAGTTTCTCTAAGTGTTAATCATGTTGTATCAGCTTTAGTTATTAGAGTTTGTATTTCATTAAATTTCTTTTCCATTCAAGCTACTCATTCAAACTCATCACTTAATGCTTTTAATCATGCAGATACTTCATCACTTTTAAATACTCATTTGGCTGATTTTACAGCATCATTAAGTTTATTAAATGAATCTGTGTTAAATTCTTGTAGTTTATTTACGATACCTTCTTGTCAATCTAAAGCTTTTACGTCATCTATAATACCTTTTTCTATTAGAAATTTACTAGGAGATTGGTTAGCTGGAAGAGCTTTTTTTATTCTCTTAATATCACTAGGTTTTAGCTTAAGTGTTGTATCTATTAGTTTTTCACTTAATCATGCAGCTCATTTCTTTACTCATATTCATAATCATTTAAGTGCTTCAGCTTGTATTCTAATAGGATTAGTCAATCTTTCAGCTGTTTCTAGTTTAGCAGCTAATCAAGTAAGATTTTTAGATTTAGCTACATTCTTTGCTATTGATAATCCTCAAGTTACTGCAAGTAATACATCAGCAGGATTTTCTACTAATAATTCTTTTATTCTTCAAGGTTCGTTAGCTATCTTATTTAATTCCTGTGAAAGTACTCAACTTAATTCTTTTGCTTCTTCAGATGAGAATACTTCTTCTCATTCGTCTAAGAATAATTTATTAAGCCCCGATTGTACTAATGAATCTGATAAAGTTTGTATGCTTTTAAATGTTCATACAGGGTTAGATGCAACTGAGATTAAATCTCATGCTATTTGGACTGTATTAGCAGGTAAATTCCCTAAGAACTTTAGTCCAGATTCTACTATGTTATCATCTACTTCAGATTGAAATTTAAATCATTTAGCTGTTTCACTAATAGCTTGTCATGCAGTTACTCAAATATCGAATCATTCTATATCTGTTGGTTCTTCTATTTTAACTGATTCTACTTTATCAGATCTTACTTGAGATAGTATATCTCTAAAATCATCCGAACTTCATCATTGTTCTTTTATCTCAACCATCATTTGGAATTCTTCCATATTTTGTAAACCCAAACTAGCCAAATCAATTTCTTGTTCAGCTATTTCAGGTACATTAATAGTTGGTTGTACTATATTTTGTATATCTTGTAGATATGGAGCTTGATTACTAAATGTTCATGCAGGAGCTTGTGTTGCTACCTCTTCTTGTAATCATATATCTACTAGAAAGTTTCAAGTTGCCATGTTTATATATTTATTATTTAAAGAAGCTATTTTGTGTATCTTTTATTCATGTAGAATCCCACTGAAATCAAGTATTAGATGTATAAGTCTTATTTCAGCTAATCTCTTTTATATCATTAGTTTTGAAATCTCATATTAAGTCTGTTATTCTAGTTGGTAGATTTGTTCATCATATATCAGAATTTGCGAGAACTCTAGCCATATCATCATATTTTATATCATATAACTTACCTTTATTCTTAATAAATTCAAATGCAAGTCTTCAAAATTCTTTTCTTTGTATATCGTTTAATAATAGACCTTCTGATATTCTTCATAATAGTAGTCATGGCTTAGCTGTAACTCATGCTGTATTAGCAGCAACTGCAAATTCACTTTCTCTTACTACAGAAGCAGGGTCAAGAGTTTTCATAAATTGGAATATAGCAGCAACATCTCATGGTCAGCTAACAGAATCTAAAGATCTGATTAAGTCTCAACCAGAAGCTAACGCAGATTCAAATGCTTTTACTTGTGGGTCTGATTTAAACTTAGTTTGTTGTTGATTAAAGAAAATTTGCTGATCTCTTGAGAGTTTATCGCTAACCTCTTTTTTTTCTATACCTAGATTATTAAGATATTCTTCAGTTTGTTTAGCACTTCTCGTTTTTCCATCTGAATCTTTACTAACAATATCTAAGTGAGAACCAAATCATGCTTTTAATTCTGCTGCACTTGGTTTATTTCAATCTAATTTAAGCACATTACCTGTATTACCTATAGTTCATATAATACTTCACTTAGTAAGTGTTTCTCAAACTTTAATAAAAAACTCATCCATATGAGAGAATCTTATTTCTCATCAATCCTCAGTAGAGATTATCATTGTTCTTCAATATAAAGGATGATTAACCATAGTTTTAACTTTTCCTCATATTGGAAGAGATACAGGGTCTCATATATTACCGTCTATATCTAATCATTCAAATCTATCATGAGATCATCAATAAGAAGTTATATTCCCTTGTCATACTCATTTAATCCAGCTTGTAGACTCTTCTCATGTAGCACCAAATGTTTGTTGGAATATATTCTGTCCTTTTTTAGGTAATCAGAATACAGTATGAGTGCCATCCTCATTAGTTTTGATTTGATAAGAATAGTTATCGTCCTCACTAGTTCATACAGATTTTCATAATCAAGTTAAAACACTTACTTCCCTTCAATCCTTAACATAAATTATATCTCATTTCCCATTATCTATATATTTACCTCATGTATTATTATTCTCTCTTAAACTAGAATTAAACTCAGCTAATTCTTTTTGTCTTATTAATTGATTATCTGCTGCTATCTTTTTATTTTCTGCCAAAAATTCAAGTTTTTCATCTTCTCTCATCTCACCTCTTCTTTTTTCAAATATAGCAAGATTAGTTTTATATATTTCTTTTTCTTGTGATGATTCAAATTGTAATATTTTGAGTTCCATATCAATATCACTTTTTAAATCCTTATAAGTACCTAGTTTAGCATTATATTGATTTACTTTAGTATTCTTATTTCTAATTATATCTTTAGATTGTCTAGATACTAATGCAAGGATAGCACTTCTAGGGAGTTTAGGATTGGTATCTATAATATCATCCTCTAATGATTCTAGAGCATCATCAAACTCATTTATTTCATTTTGTAGTGATTCTAAGTCTGTTCTTGTTTGAAGTAACTCAGGATTATTTCTTGCTTCTTCTATTTTAGCCCTTAAATCAAAACTAGGTAATCATTGTGATTTTTCTCATAAATCTGTTAATGAAATAATATTAGCGTTGTCTGATGCGAAATCAGTTCTTTTAGAAGCGTTTAATTTATTGAATTGTTCAAATCTTCTTCTTTGTTCTTCTGGTAATAGATTATATTGTTTACTTCATACAACAAGATCACCTGATTCAGCAGCTGATTTCATTTCATCATTTGAAGCTCAATTGAATTTACTAAAAAATTCTACATTAGATTTATTTCATAATGTAGCTCTGATAGAACTATTAAATACTCCTCTTAAATCAGGATTCTTAATAGCTAAATCTCTTGCTTCTTCTAAGTTACCAGATTGAACAGCTAAAGTAAAAGAATTAATTGTTTTTTCTTGATCCTTTGTAATTTGATCATCTTCTTTTGCTTGAATATCTAATTGTTTAGATTTGATATCTTCTGCTGATTCTATAGGAGTAGGTTTTTCCATTACTGGAACTTCTTCAGCAGCTACTTTAGTTCTTTTAACAGAAGGCTTTGGAGTAACTGTAGGTTCTACTACTGGAACTTCTTCTTCAATAGGAGCTGGTTCAACTACCTCAGTACTTTTAATTAAAGGCTCAGCTCATTCTATTGTTGGCCTTTGTAAAGGAGCAGTTTCTTCTATTTGGACTTCTTCAATAGGAGCTTCTTCAATTACTTCTGTACTTTTGATTAAAGGAGTTGTTGATGTAGCAGTTCATCTAGTTCAAGTAACTTTTTTAGTTTCTTCTTCTAAAAGACTTCCTGCTCATGTTTTATCTTTTACTACCATTTTTTTCAGGTGAGTTATTAATTAAAGTATATGTATTTTTCTATCAATAACAAGTTATAGTAAGTTTAATGTTTTCAGCTGATGCAGCAACATTAACTGTTATTCAACCAGAATCTAAACTTACATGGGTTGCTCTTGTATCTCAACCTCAAGCATTGGTAAAGAATACCCTAAATACACTTGTTGTATTAGCACTTTCTATCTGAGAAGCTCAATTCGGTCTTATACTAGTTCACCATTGAGTTCAATCAGCGTCTATTCAAGCATGAGATATACACTCTAATCATGTTGCGTCTCTCCACGCTAATATTGTATAATGAGTAGGAGTAAATGAAAATCAAGTAAATGATTGATCTCATGTTCATACAGAAGAGGCTCTAGTAAATGTAAGAGTTTCTACTTTTCATGATCAACTTCATCTTACACTTGCATCAGTATCAAGCATCTCAGGTCATAATCATGGTATATCAGATTCAAAGCTTTCTTCTTTAAGGAAATCTGGTTTAAATTCTTTTTCTTTTGCCATTAGTCTTCAATTATATCATAAACTACTCTCATTCAATGAAACTTAGGAGTTCCAGTTCATCAATCAGTTAAATCTATTCTAAAGTTAACGTCAATCCAGCTTTCAGTATGTTCTGAAATTATAGTTCTGGTAGAATCTCAACCTGAAGTGATTGTTCTTATATCTACGAATGCTCATTGATTATAACTAGCGCTTATTTTTATAGGATTATCTGTAGAAGTTCAACTCGTAGTAACAAATATTCTTCTTATTTTCTTTTTAACTGTTCTATCTCATCAGTCTAAAGTATTTAATATCATATGTCATGTTGTCTGCCTTGTTCAACCTATTTCATATTTTGCTATCTGTCTTGTACCATTTATTATAACGCCCATATGTATAGTGTCTAATCAAGGTCATTGAAATCCAAATAGACTCTTTATTCTACCATTTGTAGGATGAGGAAGTACTATTTCTTGAAAAGCATCTCATAATGCTCTCTGTTTATTCCCATAACTCCATAATGATTGATTATTAGTGTCATCTTCATTAGTAAAATATATTGTATCTCATATTCTAGCTAATTGAGTAGGCCTGTCCATTACTGTTTTAAACTTTGGTACGGTTAACCTATCACTATCATATTTAAAAGCGATAATAGGAGCTTGATATCAAGAAGTTAAGCTTATATTAGTTTGATCCGGATTAAAACCAGACACCATAAAGTCTACTCAACCTCTGTTTATTGATCATCTGATGAAATCATTGACTTGGTATGATTCATTTATACTAGAAGCTCCAAAAGACCAGAATGATACTTGTCAATTACTTGAATATATTTTAAATTGGCTTCATGATTTTTCTATCCCCACTATAGCATCTGAAAATATTTCAAAATTAATTACAACATCATTTGAATCTAGTGTCATTAATGTTCATCAAATCCCAATCAGTAGTATCTCATCATTGAAATTGTATACAGGATATGTACTTCTTAATGTTCATGTAGGGATCGTATCTCATGTAGTAGAAAGTGTTTCTGTAACTCATGTAATTCATGTATTGTTTTCATCCATTTTACCTATACGAACTGCACTTGAAGTTGATCATCTTATATAATAAACAAATCCTCATACATTTATTGTATTATGTACTAATCTACCATCTGCAAATGTAAAGTCTGGAGTGTCATTAGTTCATGTAACTTTATATACTTGTCATGATTCTCATGCTGCTACTGCTGTTCTATTTCATCCAGAATCTTCAACATAAAACCAACCTTCCATATCTTTTCAGTTAGTAGTGATTCATTCTGTGAGTTTAGCTTCTAATTGTACCGAATAAGTATCACTGTTTAAATCTAGTCAAGTACTGAATAAAACTTGATGAGCTTTTGTAGTATAGTCATCTATTGATATTCATTTTTCAAATCATTGATAAGTTATTTTAGCCATATTCTAGTTTTTAAGATTTATTGAGTTTGGTAATACTGCTACAACTGGATTAAAGAATCTATCCTTAACAGTCTCAAGCATATCGTCTAATGCTGCTTTATATTCATTAATAGAATCATTCTTATCACTCGTTAATCCTTGTTGACTATATATGTATTGTTTCATTCAAATAGAAAGTAATTGATGATAGTCTCTTAATTCACTATTTCTTGGAAATACTGTCGTTTCAGCCCCTCATGCAATCAAATCAACAAGTGTTGTCGTAGCCTGTACCTCTATTCAATCAGTTACAGCCTCAGCAGGAGCAGGATATATAAAATAACTTCCATCTTTTATATCAAAGAAACCTTCAGAAGTAGAAAAATTAGTATTTATTCTATCTGTAGAGGTTGGATAGCTTGCAAGAGTATCAGAAGGTATTAATGATTGAAAATCATCCGTAGCAACCCATTTAATCTGTATTCTTTGTATTTTCTTCATTCAAGGAGAAGTAGATGATGCAATAGAAAAAGTATATTCATTTTGATCAAGTACAGTACTTGTAGTGAATATATCCCAGAAATAATCTTCATCTATTTCCATTATAGCATTTGCTATATTATGATAAACAATATTTAAGTATTGTAATGCTTGTGCATCTGTTATCTGGTCAGAATCAGTGTGTGTTAAAGTTCTTCATAAATCTCTAGCTGTATTAACATCCATGATGAATAATTAATTATTAAATTCTCTCTGCTCTATCTACCAGTATTGATAAATAAAGCAAAAAGAGAGAGTTAATCTCTCTTAATGGTTAAGTGACTATACGTTAGCACCTAATGAACTAGATGATTCAATTCTGAAAAGTGCATCATCTTTTAGAATAGCAGAAGCTAGTCTAACTTTACCACCTACAGAAAGTCTTTGATGTAAAGGATCTGCTGAACCTTCACTACCTAGACCATTTATGAATGTTTCCATTCCACCAGCCATAACAGTTGCGTAAGCATCTCTACCAACTACGTAAGTAGGGTAAACATCTACACTACCTGCACCAGCATCAGCGAAGAATTGTACATTTGAAGATGCAACAACTCTAGCACCGAATAATGTTCCCATTTCACCTTTAAGAGGTTTAATGGCATTACCGTCAGTAAATTTATTTAAATCAATAAATGTACCAGTCCCTGTTTCTTGTTGTAAATCAAATGCAACATCAGGATGCATAATAGCAACATATGATTGTCCATCAAAGAATGGAGCATCATTAGCTTTAAGTCCAGATACTGCTTGTGCTAAATCTCTAGCAGTAAGAATGTCAGTAGCAGTAATTGCAGCTCTTGAAGTTTGACCTACAAAGATAACATTAGTACCTCCATCAATAGCTTCTTGAATAATAGCATCAGCTTTATTCGCAAGGTCTCTTCCTAATTCAAATGCAGCTTCTTGAACAGCATTAACTGGTGAGTCAGTCATAACAACATCAGATAATAGTGCGAAAGAACCAAATTGAGCTAGAGTAATTTCAACATTTGTTAATGTGAAAGAAGTTTCAGATGGTGTAACACCTTCTGTTAACTGAATAGCTGCTCCATCTTTCTTATCAACTGTTGGGAAAGTATATTTATTCATTCCGAAAGGAAGTGAAACGATTTTACCTGTTTGTTTGAAGAATAAAGATGCTTCAAAGTTTCTAATGGCTTCTCTTTGTATAAATTCTCATAAAGAACCTGAAGTCATTATATTTCACGTTGTAGTAGTTGCCATGATTATAATGGTTATTGTTAATAAATTAACAATCCATTTTATTAGTGTGCATTTCTATATCCAGCGTCTTGGAATTGATCGACTAGACTTGCTCTTAATTCATCATCGGACAAAGTTTGAGTAGTTTTAGCTTTCTTTATAGAGGCTGGAGTATTTCCTGCAAAACTATATTTATTAGGATTGCTTTGTTTAGTAACCCCAATTCCTGCAATAGTAGCAGCTTGTTCATAAGAAAGTGATTCATGTTCTTGTAATACAGCGTCTACAGCTCATAGATTTTCTTCTCCATAAGTCTCAAGGAAATTATTTCTTTCTTGATTCTTGAGATTATCAGCTTCTCTATTTGCCATAGCAGCGTTTATCATATCCTGAACTTGCTCTTGTGAAAATTCTTTAGACTCAGCCTCAGATTTATATCTTTCAGCTTCTGCCTTGTATTTATTTCTTTCTGCTAATATTTTAGGTACATTGGATTTACTTTTAGCAGCCTTAGTTTCATTTTCAGAATCTTCTTGAGTATCCTCAGTCGTTTCTTCAATTACTTCTTCTTCTACTTCGTTCTCATTTGTGCCTGAGTCTTGGCTATCTTCGTGTGTCATGTTTTCTTTATTAAAAATTATTTATTATGCAGTTTAATCTGCGATATATAAAGAGTTGCTCATTAGATAAATCGTCATTTATTTAATGAGTACTCTCTACATACGTTGAGAGTCTATATCTATAACAGGATCATATTCTTCTTTAATTCTTTGCGGCATTAAGATTAAATCTTCTATAAGTTCTATTCTATACCTCCAAATATCAGCTTCACTGTATTCTTTTTCTATATCTTTTCATTTAAAATCATATACAAGTTGTTTAATTAAACGGTCTTTATCTTCTTGTAAAGCATTGATTACATACTTCCATCATTTAGAAGCTTGTAATCTTTGCATATCTCATATAATCTTTTGTTCTGCTGTTAATTGTTGTGCTTTTACCATAATGTGTGTGTTATTGAGTAGTTACATCTGCTAAACTTGCTGCTTCCTGTCAACCTGATGACTGTTGTATAGCTGCATTAGTAAACTGAGCTGCTGTAGATCATAAAACTCATCCTCATTGTTCAGGAACTTGTTCTTTTCTACTTTGTCAGCTTAATATAAATGCTTCTCTTCTTGCTTGTATAGCTGTATTTCTTGCATCTGTATCCATTGCTTTACCGTAAACAACGATATAAGTCATATGATCTTCTTCAAGGTCTTCTATATCAGCTACTTCCATATCTCTATTGAGTAACTCAAGATCAAGTTTTGCTTGCATTTCTTCAATACTAGCAGGGAATAATACAGATATTTTGTCTTTATCTAAGCTATTAGCTTTTGCAATACTTCTTTTTGCAAATGTCTTACTGATAATTGGAGATGTAGGATCATTTAATACTAAATCAGCTACGACAAGTAAACCAGCTTTCTCTTGTTCTTTTAATGCTTCATCTTCGCTCTTATTGATGATTTTAATATCAATATTTGCTCAAGTGTCTATGTCTTTTCTTTTAATTGATTGTATTACATTACCGAAAGAGTTTTGTAACATAATATTCTTCTCACCATTGAATGGAAAAAATTCATAATATGCTCTTAACCAGTTTCTCCAGAAATCTTTTTCACCCCATTGGTTAATTTTGTTATTAAGAACAAGTTTAACATTCTGGTTTCTTTGTATTCTTTGATTCTCTGTAGCAGTTATCCCTCTTTCAGGAGTTCAACCTATAGCTCTTTCATCTAGTCAAATATCAGCAGCTCATTGAGCTTTAATTATTTGAGCCATATTGAGTGAGTCTTGTTTGATTCTTCCTCTTTCTACTTCCCTAATAGGATTAGCATTTTTGCTAAGATCAGCTCTTACATATTTAGGACCTTGAGTGTGTTGTCTTAAATCATTTAGATTCTTAATTGCAGATGTATCAACTAGGAAAGTATCTCCCCAAGCCTCATGTTCTGCTTTAATTCTATTTAAATTCAAGAATAATTGTTCTATTCTTTGTTTATCTTCTAATAAATCAGGAATACATATACCAAATGGATCATCTTTGAATGGTTCATAATGATTAAGTATAACTGGAAACTTAATGAGTGATTCATCTTTCTTTTCTTCTTCATATACTGGCTTAACTTCCTCAAATCTAATAAGAAGAGTTTGATCATTAGCTAAAGTAACTAAATACTTTTTACCTTTTATGATTGTATAATGATTATATATTCCATAAATAGGTTGAGCGTCTGTTTGTAAGCTTCCACCATTTAATTGTCTTGATTGTTGAAGTTGTTGTCTTTTTCTTGTTTCTCTTTCTGATTCAGAAGGAAGTATTTTATCAACATTAAAGTAAATATCCGTTGTTAAATCATGATCTAATACTTCTAGTTCAAATCAATGAAATCTATGATTGTCTATATATCCTAATGGATCAGGAATCCAACTAATAGGATCAACTGATCTATAAACAGGAACATTTCTTACTTCATCCCAATGATCAAATATTCTTATACCTACTCAATAAAATAATCTATTCCATTGAACATCATAAGTTAACTTCTCCATGTTCATTTCTTCATAGTCGAAAACAGCAAGATTATTATAATTATCTGCTAATTCATCATCTCATAACTGTCTACCAGCAAAATTGATTGTGATTTCATCTGAATAGTACAGACTCATTAAAGTAAGCATAGTAGAACGAATAGCTCTTACATATACTTTATCTCATTTACCACCTTGTTCTGCTATATTTGTATATAACTGTAATCTTTCAAGGAATAGTTGTCTTTTTTGGTCGACATAATTAACTCATAGTTGTCTTTCTTGTTGTACTTGTGTGATTATCTCACTTTCCGAAATCGGAAGTCTTGGTTTTACAGTCATAAACTTAAGTTATAGTTTAATTGTGTATGTGTGTAGTTGTATTTAATATACGGATATTAAGCATTAATGCAAGTTTTTATAATCCTCATGAATAATCAAAGTTTATAGGTCAATCATCTTTAGGACTCAAATCTGTTTCAATGAATGTTAAACTATGAGCATCTGCAAAATCAGGACTTTTATATCATTCCTTTCTCATCTCTTCTTTACTCATTATTTGTATTTGATCATTTAGATTCCTTTTATATCTAATATGTTCTAATTCTTTCCATGATTCATTTTCATCTAATATTCCTCATCATTCTATCCATTTTTTTGCTCTCCAATAAAGTAATGATCTTAGATTTAACATCTTTTGACCATCCTCTATTATTTCCTTACCTCATATTTTTTTCTCTCACACATATATAGGTCTTGGCATATATCAAACCTTAGCTAAAAGCATTCATACGTTTGCTCCTGCTCAGAAATTATCAATAATAACATCATTTGCCTCTACTCAGAAATGTTTCATTAATGTAAGAGTCTTGGTTGCTATACTCTGTGGATCACTTATCTTTTCACTTCATACTATAACAGATCATATATTATCTCTTAACACCCATGTAGTAAGGTCTTTTCATGCTCAGGCACAATCTACTCATAACATTTTTCTCTCTCAATACAGGTGAAGTCACGCTTGTTTCTTTATATCATCTTTCATTATTAATTGAACATAACCTTTCGTGTCAAGTATATCCTCTCTTGGAAAATGTCATCATACTCTTCTTCTATATTCATCACTATCTTTACCATACTTTTTAGATATCCTTGATGGATAATCTCATGTAATAGGGCTTTGTTCACCATCAAAATGTAAATTTGCCCAATCTGGATCGCCAAATGTTTCATAAAAGAATCCTATATTTCTAAGAGGATTTCATATCAATATAAATATACTTAAATCTCAAGTAAGATTTGATTGTCATGATGTAAATATCTCTTCTGGTATTCATGAAGCTTCTTCTCCTATCAACATAATATTATCTGCGTGCAATCAAGCTAATGCTTCTGGATTTTCTTTCTTACCTGTTTTACAACGAGCAAACCAATCATCCTCAGCTCATACAACTCTTAGATAATCTGTTGTCTTATCGAACATTGATTTAATCTCCTCCTTCTTTATATCTCATAATGCTTTACCTACCTCTGAGAATAGAGCATCGTAAAGTGTTTGTGCATCTGGTGCAGTTAATCATATCTTAGATTTATAATGACAGAAAAGAAACCAAATTATAACTTTACTCATTATATTTGATTTTCATATACCATGTCATGTTCTAATAGATATATTACGTCGTCATTCTCAATTTACAGCTCTTTCTAATGATCTTATAATTAATGCTTGTTGCCATGTTATCTGTTGACCTTTTTTAAATGGTTCAAACATATCATTCTTTAATTCTCATAAGATATTATCATCTGTTTCAGCTCTTTTTAATACAGACAAATAAAAATCCTTATTTTTAGGAAGGATCTTCTGAGGCGTTAATCACCATATCGCTTTTATAAATTTAGTAGGCGATTTAGACCATATATTTATAATATCTTTGTTTGTTTGTTTAATTTGATTCATACGGTACAGATAGTTAAGTTAATGGCTATTCTGAGTCATCTCAATTTTCATCATTTTCTACTGTTTCACCATGTAATTGCAATAATGACACTGTTCATGTCATATTATTATCAGATTTGTCTCTATATCTCTTATCTCTTCTTCTCATTATATCTAATGCGAGCTTTCCATCTCATTCTCTTATTGCCTTATTTATTGTTTTTCTAGCTACTATAAATGCGTATTCTGAGGCATCCTCCATTCTGTTCTTAAATAACTCGTCTACTTTAAGCCATTCATAATATGTTGTTCTTGCTATATTAGCATAACTACAAGCTTCCTTTACAGTTCAATCTATTCTTAATATCTCTTCTAATTTACTTACACACTCTTCTGTCCTATCTGTATTTCTTCATACAGTTTTTTGAGTATTTGAATCAGTTTTCTTATCTGATCTCTTTGTTTCTATCATAACATATTATTTATTATCTAATTCTACCTTAGCTGTATCTATAAAGTTTTTTACTTCTTTTTCTGTATTGAACCATAAATCTCTCATTCATATGGAGTCTTTAGCTTCTATTACAAATTCATTGTTTCTTTGTTTGTATTCAAAGTTCTTTATTGCTTTTTCTCATTGCTCTTTTGTATCAAAGCATAGATTTCATACTTTATACCAGTCTAACATATGTTTTTATTTATTAAGTGCTTCTTGTCTTTTTAACCAGTTTCTTCTTCTTGTAGTCATTCTAACTACTGTTTTATCTTCTATAGGTACAATTACTTTAGTAACCATATTTTCTATAGTAGTCATTGCAGGTTCTTTTTTATTTATGAAATGTATATCTGATATTACTTCAGCATGTATTTCTTTTTTAGGTTCATCTTTTACTAATACAGGTATATTTTCTTTAAGCTTTGCAATAAGTGTTTCTTCCTTCATTTGTGATGATGGATACTTACCAAACTTTAACTTATGTAATTCTCTTAAATCTTCCATTTTTATTTAGTTAATACTATATTAATTCTAATGCTTCCTTTAATGTTTTACCTTTATAAATTCTTGTAGTAAAAGTGGAATAGTTAATTCATAGTTCCATACACCAATCTTTAGCACATTTTCATTTATATAGGAGTGTTCTTCTTGTGTTTCTCATCTGCTCTTTATATGTTACCCACCTGCAATTTTCCTTACAATAGTTTCAATTATTATCTGTTCTATCAAGAGTTAACCCTTCTTTATAAGTAGGTCACATATCTCTGTAAAAATTTTGAAAATCATGCCATTCGGAAGAAACAATTATTCATCTAGCTCAATATGAGCTATAACGACTAGAATTTTTATTATAACACCTTACCTTTACTTGCTTCCATACATTGTATATTTTTGTATTAGACATTCAATGCTTAAATGCTTGTTTTCAATTGCTCATAATTTATTTCATCAGACCTAGATCATCCTCTAAGCTAAAATAAGCGTTAATCTTCTTTACTACAAATTCTTCCGTTTCTCTTGAGACTGTTTCTGTGTAATCTTCTAGGAAGTCTTTGTATTTCTCTCTTACTGCTGAAGTAGCTTCATCTAGTTCTTTGAGGTATTTTTGCATAGGTTCTACAAAAGGCTTTTTAGTCTTTGCCATTGCCATTTCATATTCTAAGTTTGTTAACTCTATTTTTTGTTTTTTTCTTCCTACCTTGAATAAGAATGTCATATCTCAATTAGGCTTTGTTTCTGTTTTGATGTCTTTTGCTTTTGATTCATTATTTGTAATAGCTTCTATTACGTAATTCTCTTTTGATTCGTGTGCTGTCATGATTGTGTGTTTAAAAAAGTAAGTGAGGGATACAACACACATACTCCCCCACTATTTATTATTATGTGTGTTTTATATATCTATTATACCTAAATATACAAAAAAGCAAGATTTCTCCTGCTTTTAAGTTATTATTTTCTTCTAATTACCTTAGTTTTTCTTTTTAGGTTTTTCTTTCTTTCTTTTACTGTATCGCTCGGCATAATAATATAGTTAAGATTAAGTACTCTCATTATATTCATTTAATTACAAATTACAATACAGGGTTTCTTTATTGCTTTCATTCATTAAGTAAGTTAAAAATATACGAGATACATTCTTCTGATTGTTCTTCTATTGGTTTTCTTTTATTTTCATATAAATCACATACTTTAAGTATAATTTGAGGGAATTGTGAATTTTCTTCAAATACCTTCCATTCTCAACTTTGCCAATTATATAACATTGATAACACTTCATTTAGATTAATCTCTAATCTATTTCCCCAGAATCTACCTGCTATTTTATCGCTATCATATATAGCATCTATCTTTTCTTGCTTAGTCATCTCATAGTAAGTTATTTATAAATATTTGTATTACATCATTGTTCATCCTTTTTATTCCTATGATAGACTCAAAATTCATCTATCCAAAAATCTAATTTTATCTCTTTTAATTCTTCTATTTCCTGATCTTCAGCTTCATAAACACAATTTGTCCGACTGATATATGTATTACTAGATTCTATACCCCTAGCACTAATTCATATATCCAATGAAAGAGATATTGCATCTATTTTACTATTCGTGGTTCATCTTATTGGATTAAAATGATGTATAGTTCTTGTTATTATTGTTTTCATGGGAGTAAGTTATTTATATATTCTGGTAGCTTATTGTCTCTAATAGCTATAGCTTGCGTATGAGTTAATAAGTCTAAAAACTCTGATGTATATGTTTTCTCTCAACCTAATATCATTCGATCTGTAATCCCTCTAGCAACAGATTCTAAATACTCCTTGCTTGTGATGATATATGTTGTACTTATATTCCAAGGTCTTCAGTCATCATTCATATGTATCTCTTCTATATCAGCTCCATTGAAATGGTATTTATTTATTCATCCATACCCATTCTTAATAGCAAACTCTATGTATTGTTCTATTCCTTTCATAATAATCATTGATCAAGTAAATATTCTAGCATCTTTTCTATTGCTTGTAGGAGAGTTTTTCAATTAAACATTAATAATCAAGGATTTCAATCTAATAAAGCATTTTCATACCTACAGGAATATTTACTAAACATTAATTCTCAATTCAAAATATCTCTAGGCATAAAATCAATAGCTTCTTCTAATGTTAGAGTCTTATATTTATCTCATTTTGGATTGAATGTTCACATAGATATCTCATCTCATAGGACATAATCTCAAAATACATTTTCCATTAAAACATGATCTGTCTCTACATCCTCCAAATAAGGAGCTAATCTCTTACTCAGTTCTGGGTTTATTGTTTTCATCCTTTTATTTATTAATTTTAAATTCCTCTTCTATAATCATAATGCTTCTTTAATAGTTTTTCAAGATATATTTATTCTGCTATAAATTGTATTCCTATTTAATCATAATTCTTCGCACCATTCGGTTATACATTTTCATTTGTATATTCTGTTATTAGATTTATTTCTCTGTTGTCTATCATTTGTGATCCAACGACAATTCTCTTTATTATAGATTCAGTCGTTATCTCTTCTATCGAGAGTTAATCATTTATTATAATCATTTCACATATCTTCATAAAATCATTCAAAGGCTTCCCATTTTTTGTCATAAGTTATTCAGCGTCCTCAATAATGTTTCCATCTTTTATTTTTAGAGTTAATACATCTATCTTTCATATTACTCCAACAATGATATATTTTACTTCTGCTCATACTATGAGTAATTCATCAAGAATTTTTTACTCTTAAGCATCAACAAGATTTAGTTTGATTACTCCTTAAATTATTCAATTGTACATTTATTGTATTTCAGCAATCACATTTACATTCAAATCTTCTAATCTTCTGCGTAGTAATTACTGGTGATAATTCTTTTACTATTAGTAGATGATTATATCTATCTCATATTTTAATAATCAATTCTTTTCTCATAATTTTAATTTATATCAATAGAAAACTCCTTGCAAATCCAATCGTTTAGTTTCTTAAAGAACTCTTCTGATTGTTCCATGTAGGGTTTTGAATCACTATATCTCGGAGTATTTATTCAACTTCAAACAATTCATAACCTTAAACAATTATGTCAATAATTAAATGATATTTGATTTTCCTTACAAAACATTCTTAAATACCTTTCGGATATTTGTCATATGATTTCTGCAGTTTTTGGTAGATGATTACATTCAAAAGTTCATCAACTTTCCCTTAAAAACTTATGTAATAATTCTCAATTCCCATAATCTGAAAAATCAGTAAATTCTCATAAATATTTTAAATATCATAAGTCCCATTTTATAACACACCCAAATTTCAATTCCTCAATACTCTCTTTAATCTCTGGTACTGTCTTTAGTATTTCTATATGTCTTAGTAGTTCTTTGTTCATCTTATAAGTATTTTATATTAGTAAGGTGTCCATTTATTATAGCAATTTTATCTATAAGTTCTTCTCTTTCTTCCTCTAATTTATGAATGAGTTCTAGTTCATTTTCTTTCAGTACTGTTATTTTACAACTATCACATATGCTAGATCAATATCTTTTTCTTTGTGTCTCTTCCATATTATATGGTAATTTTATTCTATTCATATCATGATTCTTTCATGTATTACATTTTCTACATACATATCATGCGTATAATCATTTCATCCTTTTATTCTTAAATATATAAAAGGGAATATGCAATGAGTAAGCTGGGTTTATTTATAACCAATTTAAGTGATGCTTAGTTGATTAATTCTAAGACTTACAAGTTGCTGTTATAAAAGTCAGTATTTAATATTGGGTGCTTTGTTTTTCTAGTGTATCAAACTATCCAATAACTTATTCTTTACGTACTCCATCCTATATATTTATAGAGGGAGTTTAACCCTCTTAGTTTATCTGTTTTTTATTTCTCTCACCCTTTCTACTAAATCCATTAAATCTTCAACAAGTTCTTCTGCTAATTCACTTTCTTTAACTCGTCTCACATATTCTACTCATTCTTTATATCAATCATTCCTCTCTTCATTCTTTTTTTCTATATGTAATTTTATAATCTTTTCTTGTTGGTATTCTGTTAAGACATCAAGAGATCTTACATAATCTACAATTCTTTTTTTATCTTCCATCTTTTCCTTTTATTAAATTTTAAAGTGTTGAACTATTAGGGATTTCCCAATAGTTCAGTTTTTACTTACTTAGTTCTTTTTCTGCGTCTTCTTCGTTTCTTGTTAGTTGTTCTCTTTTGTTTGTTTATCGAACTTTGCATATCTTGTATCTCCTAAGTTTGTATGGTGAATAAACGATAGATTTCCCTACGTTTGTTCATATAGAGCCTCTTTATAGTGTAGCCCTTGCACTTACTCGACAGCCCGAGATTTCTGGAGGTGTTTATAGTGCTTACTGCCTACACTTTATGGTGACAGAACAAGAATTTCTACTCATTCTATCATGAATGTGTAACAGGAAGAAAGGAGACTTCCCATTACACTGCTATCTAGATAGCCTATATATTATAATGATTTAATGCTATTTTTCAAGATTATTTCACTAAACTTTTCACCATTCAAAACCTCTCTTCATTCAATATTAAATGACAACCAAGCACTATCAGATTCTTTTTCTTCTTGTGTCATCTTAACATATCAATATCTATGATTTCAAAAGTGATCATCTATACAATACCATTTATCCTCTCATACTTCTTTTGTAAAATTGCTCATAATTCTATTTTAATAAAATATCTATTTGTTCCTTTATCTTTTTCTTGAAAGCTTCTAACTCAATTATATAATAAACATTATGAGTTCTTATGATATCAAGTTTCCCATGTAGTTTTTGTAGTTTCGGGACATCATTAGATTCTGTTATGTCTTGTATTCTTAGTCTTTTATTAGTTGTTTCCATAGTTTTTATGTTAAGTGTTTTCTTCTCTTATTATTCTTTATTACTATTTCTTTTTGTAAGCATCAGCAAGATTTTATTTTTAATTGTCTAAGATTAGTTAATGCAACTGAAGTAATCCTTCAACAATCACATTTACAATCAAAATATCTTACTTCTTTTTTTTGATCTAGTTCTTCTATTATTGTTAATTTACCGAATACATCTCACTCTTCTATAATAATCCTTGGTCTTACCATAACTGTTTTATATTACTGATTAAAAGCATCTATAACCTTTTTTATTTTTTATATCAAAACTATCTTTTTCGATACTCTGTGAATATAATTCTGTCGTTACCTCTTGAATATTTGGTATAGAAACATAGCCCCATTTATCTTTGTCATCAGGTCATTCTTTTCTTTTAATCATCTGATATTCTTCTTTTATAACTTCCTTTTCTTCTACTCTCTCTATTGTTATTTTATACATGTTATTTTTTATTAAAAATTAAATACTAATATTCCCTACTAATACATCATTGAATCAACTTCTATCATCAATCTCATGATCTATCTCCTCATTCATTTCCTTTTGTTTCTTTCTTTCCATTAGAATGTCCATTATTTTAACCTGAGCTATATCTATAGCTTCTAGCATTATTTCATCTCATTCATGAAAATCTTTATTCTCTTCTAATCTTTCATGTTCTGAATTTAAATATTCAGTTGATTGTTCATTAAGTTTCATAATTAAACTAATTCAAGTAATAAAGTCCTGTAAACATCTGTTTTAATTTTAATAGCTTCACTTCAACAATAAGGAATATCTTTTTTATCTCTATTTTCTATATAGTCTTTTTTTAAACTATTCCTTAAGTCATTAACTGTAACGGATTTATGAATAATATCTGGTGAAAAATTTTCCATTATTTGTTTTTATTTAAAAAATTAGGGGTTTCGTATATATTGCCTATTACTTCTCATAACTCACATAAAGTATCATATCAATATACATCTGTAAAATCATTAGATATTCTTTCTTTTTCAACAATCATATGTCAATCAATACATCTTTTGTCAGTAACTCTTCACTTAATTATATCCCCTTCATATATCTCTTTACCATTCTTGTCTTTGAGTCATGTGTATTCTCTAAGCTTCCATTCTTCTTTTGGTATACCATCAATAATAGTAATATGTTTTTCTCATCATAATAATATGGGTAATATCGGCGTATGATGCCTTGTTAAACAATTCACTAAAGAAGAATGTATAATAATTTCCTTTCAATTCCACGCTTGATATTTTATTTCTCTCATAATAATTTCGTTAATAAGTCTACTCTCTTTCTTATATTCTCCTGTACTTGCTCTAATTGTTTTATTTGTTCAGGATTACAAGTATTTTTCTTTTTATCTATATGTAAGAGTGTACTTTTTAGTACCATTACACTTGTTTGTTCCTCTATTAACTCTTCAACTTTATTCATACTACTTTCTTAATAAATTAAGTCTCCTCTCTATCTCTGTTAATTGTATTCAACATATTTCTGGGTTTCTGTAATACCACATAGTGAAGAATTTCTTTCTTTCTTCTAATCGTCTAATTCTTTCTTTCATACTATCTTATAGGTTATTAACTTCAACTTTTACTCGTTCGATAAATTTCTCTAATTGTTCTAATTCATTTAATCTTTCTTTATCTGTTTGATAATCAAATTTTCCTAATAGCTCATTTAATTCTTTTTTTCTATTTTTTAAATATGTTCTTAATATTGTCATATTATTATTTTATTATTAAATTAAAAAAAGTTGTTAAACATATAATCACTAATTATTTGCCTTTTAAGCCATCCTAACTCTGCGTAAGTATGTTTGTATCTCGGACTACCATTGTAACTTATAGCCACGCATTTATACCTTCTCTCGTTAGTTGTTTCTCATTCTCTTTTATAGATTCTTGCATTTTCCCAGCTACAATTTCAATCCATATAACCTTGTACTAATTTATTAGCGTAAGTTAATTGATAATTATATAATCCTGCCCAATCTTTATTTTTCTTATATTTATATGATTCATTATATTGTTCTCTATGTATTTGGTTAATTTGGAATGGTCAATAATCTCATCAACTAAATCATTCACAATCTCAGTTATATTTATTACATTCCATTGTTTTCAGAGTAAGTAAATCTAGTATTCTTGTTTTACTTAATCCTCTATCAATCATTTCTTGTGCTTGATTTTCATATACAATGACTGATTGATTATATTTTCAGTATTTTACACTTGTCTTTAAATCTTTAGGTAATTCTCACCTCTTTACTCTCATTATATCTTTCTCTATTGCATTCAAATCACATCCTAATCTTTTAGCTTCTTCTATATTTGTTCTATATAGATTTTCACATAATGCATTATTTGCATCAACTGGAGTTACACTAGCTATACTTATAGCGAATATCATTCCCATAAATAATATAACTCATGCCCCAATATTTAATACCCTGTCTGTTTCCCTTTTATTCTCTTCTGCATATGCTATTAATTTTGTTTTTGTATTTGTCATGTATTGTTTTTATTTATTAAAGTATGTAAGTTATTTACCTTACTCTCTAAGTATATCATATTAATTACAGATTGCAAGTTTTTATGCAATTATATAATAATATCCTCTTCTTTTATCTCTTTAAATAACCTAATTAACTTCTCTGTCCTGATGTTTAACACTTTAACTAATAACTTTATACGTTCAGGTTTCATAGTTCATTTTTCTAAATTATATGCATATGCTCTATGTTTTAATCATATTTCATCTGCTATTTCTTCCTGAGTAAATCAGAGCATATCTCTAATCATTTCTATTTTTTTACTATTTATTTTTATTGGGATTCAGTTCATTTGTTTATTTTTTGAATATAAATTTATCTATTGCTTCAATATGTTCTTTGTTTTTAGTCTCTACACTTATTTTAGTCAGAATGATTATTGATTCTTCTAATTCTTTTCTAGTTTCATTTCTGTCTTTTCTGTAATAGTTTCTATTTGTTTGCATATTATGTTCTTCTCTTTCTAGTTCAATTATTTCTTTCTCTTGTTCGTTTGTTATATCGAACATATCTGATTGTTTTGCTTCTAGTTGGCTAATAACTTGTTGTTTATTTAAGTTTGCAAATTCTAAATCTATTTTACTTGCTAATAAAACTTCATTTTCTGTTGTTATTTTATTATTTCTTCTAATTAGTATTATACTGTAACCTACAAATAATATTACTAATACTATTACTAATGCTATTATAATCTCCATTTTATTATAATTATTAATTAAAATTACTCATCTCCTTTTTCTTTAAGCTATTTAAAGAACGATAATACTCGAATTTCATTTGTAATCAGTCTATCTGATATTTATATTCAAGCTCTGTTTGTCTAGCACTCTGTACTCATTTTAGATATTCTCTGAATGTATCTGTACATCTAGCTTCTCTGTTTCTTGCTGCTTCACTTCCTTTTGCTTTAGATGCTTCTATTGCTAATACTGATTTCTTACTTTCGTCTAACATTTCAAAGTTTGCTTTTGCAATTGCATAGAGCTTTCATACTCTTTGTATTTCTTCTGGGATATGTTCAAAAGTTGTCATATTATTTTATTTATGCTTAATCACTAAGTTGTAGTCTTCTTCAATATAAACTCATTCTATAATTACTCATTGTAAAATATCCTCTTTAACTGCTTTTTTATCTATTGTAGTTGTTGTTTTGATTTTTCTATATTCATCTCAAATATTATCTTCATCTCAAATTATTAATTTTCAAGGTTTTTTATTCAATTGTATAGTAGTTCCATTTAATGATTCAAATTTTTTAACTCAACTATCTATAAGTAATTGCTTTCATTGTTCTCTTATGTCATTATCTTCTTTCCCTAAATCTCTTATTTGTTGTTCTAAATCCTGAATATCATTATATAGATCTAATCTTGTTAATTCCTCTTTTTTATTAGCAAGATCTGCTTTTTTATTTAACGATTCTATAGTTATAGAATTTAATTTATCTACTATTCATTGTGTAGTTATTGTTGTCATTTTATTTGTTATTAGTAATTATTCATAGGTGCGTTATCTTCTAACCATTGGTCGTAATCTTCGATTCAAAATTCAGTATACATAATCTATTTTTTAGGGGGTAATTCTACATATTTTTCATGAGCTTTTAACTTAGTTATTTGCTCATCACTAATTGTTTTCTTTTCTCAATTCAAGTAAATTGATTTTCCGTATATCTTACCTTCCCATATTTCTACATCTTTTTGAGTCATTACATATACATCTTTTTGAGGTGTTTTACTAGCTCATCATTTTTGCTTTCATTTAAATACATCCATTCAAATACCCATATAACTACATATTTTAGTAATTGCATCTGTTGTAGCTCATTTATATGCGTCTCATAGATCAAAATTCTTATTATTTTCTCATCAATTATCATTTCAACCGAAACATTCATAATAAACTCAGTAAGTAGGTATTTCAAATATTACTTTAACTACTACCATCCCTTTTTTTTCTTCTCATATTTGATCTGTTTTAATAGTCCATACACCCGTTCAGAATACTTCATTTAATCTTTCTAATACATAAATAGCTTTAATGCTTGATAAATATGTTTTAGTCGGATGTTGAGTTACAGCTTCTGCAGGTAAAGGAGCTTTTAATTCTCCAACCATATCATCATCTATTAATTTAATTTCCATCTCTTATTTATTATCATCTAAATCCTCTTTTGCTCTTCTTTCTTTAGCATCATTATAAGCATCAATAAAATCATATTTTGATTGCATTTGTCTAGCTATAAGCATATTTACTATTCTTTTTCTTTCCTCATCTTCTGGAGCATCAGTTAATCTAGATAGTTCCATATTCGCTCAATCTATAACTAATTGCATTTCATTTATTATATCTTCCTTTTTCATAATCATATATTTAAAAATAAAGAGTTAATCAATTTAGATAGAAGCAGATGTTAACCAGTCAGTTTGTTTCTGTTTATCTCATTTGATAACTCAAGTATATTCTTTTTATTACAGATTGCAAGTTATTATGCAATTATCTTTTTCTTTTACTTAACAAACCCGTATTTAATGCAGTTTATTTCTTTTATATAAATCTTATCATATTCATCGAAAGGCTCTGATAAGTATTTTTTATCTGGTCCATATAGTCATTCATGGTTCTTATATAAGCTATTCATAAATAATTTAAGACTATCGTTTACTTTTATATTAGTATGTGTCATAATTCAATACGCTTAAGTCTTAATCTTTGTTGTAGTTTAGTTTCTCTGTTTTTACTGCTTGTTTTACTTACTTTTTTAAGTGGTTTTAAGTGTGTCATGTGTGATCTATATATGTATGGGTTCGCTTTTGTCATCTCATATATTTCTTCTATTGTTTTTTTATCTTTAGTGAAATACATTCTAAATCATTGTAAATCAAAAGGTTCACAGTCTGTACATAGTTCTTTATATTCAATGAATGCTTTTGTTTGAGGTCTATTCTTTTGCATTATATAAGTGAGCATATCTTCATAATCTTTATATCAAATACCTAGTGTTGAATACCATCATGAGTAAGATAATCTATTATCTTCATCTACCATATGGCAGTATGTTTCATAGTGACTTTTTCTTTCTTTTATATTTTCCATAATCTATTCCTTTATTAAAAATTCTTGAAAACTCTTCTCTTTATCTGTAAGGGTTTTATCTTTATTTAATTTGTTTATCATTTCTAAGCGTTGTTTCTTAGTAAAGTTCTGTTTCATTGTAAGCATTTTTTATTTAGTTATTAATTATTTCTTTAATCTCTATTTCTATTTCTTTTCTATCACTATCAACCTTAGTTGCTATTATCTTTACTATATATTCATCCTTAAATCAGGGGATATATTCTCATAAACAATCAAAGGTAGGTTTGAGGAAGTTATCCAAGTCTTGTTTCTTCTTGTTTCAATTCTTGTAAAACAGTTCCGTATATACTATTACTTTAGCTTCTAACCATTCTGAACCACTAATATTGTACATTTTATCTCTGATAATATTTCAAGCCTCTGAGAGCCAGTTTTTATACTTATCTGTTTTTACTCTCTTTGGATATCATCTGAAACATTCATTTACTGATGGAGGAAGTGGAAGTATTAGTTTAATTCTATTTTCTTTCATAATATTCTTTTAAGTATCTAATACATTGTTCTCTTATACTCTGACTAGATCAATCTGTAAAGTGATGGATAAGTTCATGATGATGCCTACAGAGTCAAACTCATTTATCTACATTGTTTCTCTCCTCTCAATACTCTGCGTTTCATCCATAGAATATATGGTGATAGTCTTGTATTGCATCAGGACAGAATAAACAGTGCTTATCTCTTTCAAATATCTGTACTTTAGTCTCTTTACTAAATAAAGCTTTGCGTCATTTACTCTTTTTCTTCTTCTTTCATTCTTTAAAAAAGGATTCGTGCATATAACTATAAGTTATCTAGTAATTCGTGTAAAAATTCTATTTCTAGAATATCTCTAAATCTATGTGCATGGTTCAATGCTTGTGTTGAATCCGTACTAATAATAGTACCATATTCTCTTCTTGTTCCCTGAATTTCTTTAATTCTTGCTTCTATTAGTTCTTTCATAGTTTATATAGTGGTTAATTACTTAAGTGTTTCTTATAGCCATTAATAGTATATTTATTATGTCTAAATTCATCAAAATCCTCTTTCATTTCTTCTTTTGTGATAGGTCATATCCATATCATTCTTTCAGGTTCTTGTTCTGTTGTATGATACTTTCAATAGTAAAATTTTTCTTCTTTCATAGTTTTATTTGTTATTATTAATAGGATATATTAACTCTTTATTTACTTTATATTTTTTACCCCTTTTTGTTTCAATAATAGCATACATATCTTCTATTATCCTTAATCTAAATACACAAGCTTTATTCCATCATTTTACATGGACTTTACGATGTAATAAATTATCTATAGCCTCCATATTCCTTTTATTATAAATTATTAATCCTTACCATATGTTTAGCTTCAAACTCCATCATTCTTTTATTAAATTCTTCTCTGATATCATAGTTTAATTGTTTTATAAACATATCTTTATGTTGCATATAGAACCACTTAGTACAAATTCTAGCTTGGAAATCTGTTCATCACATTTCTTTTCTTTTTTTATAAATTTCTTTTAATAGTTTATACATAATTCATTTTTATTAATTATTCTATTCTCTTATATATTATAAAGTTTCTTGTTCTCTATTTGGTTAAATTAATCATTCAATACATCAGAATACCAAGAGCAAAATGTCTTTTCAGCTATTACTTTTCAAAATCTTCTTAATATATATTTTTCTCTATTCTTAGATGTATCTTGAATATGTATATCAAGATGAAATATTCTTTTTATAATAAATTTTGGTAATCTTTTCCAATTTCATACATTATCTCTCAACCACTTTTCTCTATCAATAGATGCTCTGTTACACATTTCTGCTATACTTTGTCAAAAGAAATTATTTACCTCTTCATTAAAGAGAGATTGTTTTACTGTAAATATTAATGGTTCATTTTTCATACCCGTTATCATTATTAAATTAAACTATTATCATAATACGTATTTAATTATATTTTCTAATACTCAGCTAGTCATCTCGTTTTTTTGTTTTACTTCCCAAGCATTTACTTCCCCTATTATATTATCACATACCTCGATAGTAAATCATCTTTCTTTTAATAAATCATTGATCCACTTCTTTCAGAAGTCTACCTTTACTACTTCCCAATTATCCCTGTATCTTTCTTGATTTATATAAGTCTGAGCCATTAATCAGTATTCTTTCTTTTTATGAGCTTCTAAGTGTTTAGCATAGTCATCTAAATTATTCATAATAGACGTATGTAGTCATTCCTTAGTTAGCTTGTTGTATTTTACTATTAATGCGTTACTACTTAATCAAGAGTCTTTTATTTCTTTGTATTTAGTTCTGAACTCTAGCCATTCTTTGTTCTTGTCTCAGATAGTTGCATTATATTCTTGCTTTACTTGTTTAGAGAAATACATCTTGTTATCTAGTATTTGTATTAACTGCCAATTATTCTTTCACATCTGAGGGAGAATAGAGTTATCAGCTTTTACGATTCTATATTCAATCATAATTTATAAGTTATTAATATCTTACTATGTGTTTAAATCCATATTTCTAATAATAGATAATTCTATAATTATGATATAAATCATAAATTGTAATTGGCTTATTCTATCATAATCAAATGTTTTTGATATTATCATTCATAATAAAAGCATATAGAATAAGGAATATTTTAATAAGTGTTTCTTCATATTACTTTTATTGTAAATAATTATGTTTGGCTACTGTCGCACAATCTTTTATTGCCTGCCTTATAACTTTACTAGTAGTCTTTATATCATAATATTCTTTAACTATATTTATATTCTCCTCAAATTCAGGAGTGTTTCTTATTCTAATATCTTTCATTTATTTTATTTATTAAATAATGCTTTCTCTTAATTCTTTTCTTGCCATAAATCATAATCTACCCATTGCTTTAATTGCTTTTTTAGAGCTATCTAATCAGTTAAATTTTCTTAGTAAATTGAAATTATAGTTATACTCTTTAATTATTGTTTGATATGTTTCTAACTTTCTTCCTTCATCACTTACGCCACCCATTTTAGATGGATACTGTATTGCTATTTCATTTAACTCAATACTTAATTCACTTACTTTGTTATCGTAAACAGATTGTATTTTTAGAAATTCAATTATATTTGCAGTAGTCATAAGTAGTTAGTTATTTATTAATGTAACTACAGTATATTCTTTTATCCTACAAAGTCAAATCTTTTTAGGACTTTTTATAATTAACTATAGATTTAATTAATATATTCGGTCTTGTGCAGTGTCTAGTTAAATCCTGCCTTTAGTAAAACCCCTATAAAACTAAAGGAGGAAACTTAAAGAGTTAGTCACAACCACTCATCTATCTTAAATAGATTATAGTCTGTTTGATAAGAACCAAAACATCTATACTTAACTAGTCTTAAACATATTCGTATATTGTTTGTTTACTAGCCTTACACCCCTGCGACTTAATTTAGCACTTGTCATTAGTTGCGATACACGCATTCCCACTCAGTGTAAGTTATTTATGGACTAACCTCTAGTTTATACCTAGTAACTATTGATACAAAAAAATACCCTTTGCACTTAAGTGAGAGGGTGCATAGGGTAAGAAACAGTTTATGTTTTAACCTCTTAGACAAACTTCAAATCCTCTCACAGTTCTAAAGCTCGTCTAAGAGCATTCATATTATACTCAATAATTTATATTTGCAAATCTTTTTTAGAGATTAATAAACACCATCTCCCTGACATCACTGAGATGGTAATAAAAAAAGAACTAGTTAGTCTAGTTCTCTTGAAGTCTGTCGATTCTTTTATATTTCATGTTTCTCACCTCTTTCCTCATGTACACTTGTAATTCTCTTTCTTTCCTCATAATCGTCTTTTATATATTAAGTAAGTCAAGTATATCTATATATTTTAAGTTGACAAGGGGGTAATGTGAATTGTTTGTGAAGATTAACTAAAAAAAGCCCTAATATATAGGGCAAAGTTCCTAAGGCAGGATTCTTTTTCATACAACTAGGTTTTAGATAGAGGAGATAGGAGATACCTTCATTAGTTTTTGTTCCTTTGTACGGCGACTTAGGTTTAAAACTAACGTGTATCTATTATATTGATATTATGTATATTTCCAAATAAAACCTCAAGCATGATTTCTTTTTCATTTACATACTTTGGAAATATTTTGATTAGCTATTCATAATTCTCTTTCAATATCCCTTATTGAATGCCAAAGTTTTATAAATCATCATTCTAAATTATATTGATTAACTTTTTTAGAAAATGGATTATCTATTCAAAATATTCATTTATATGTACTTCTTCATTTTCTTCATTTGTCTTTCATGTTGTCTAAATGAGTTCATAGCCACAAATTATCTTTTGAATTATCTAATAATCAATTAACTAACGTCTCATCTCTATGACAGGCAAAAGTTTTTGAATCATCTATATTCAATCAAAGAAATGCTTGTCATACTAACCTATGTACTGCAAATATTTTTAATAATCAATTTTTAGATAAGTTAATTCTTAGGTATATATTATGTGATTTTCATAATGATAAAATTCTTTCTTTTTGAATGTAGTATCATTTTCAATTATATCTTTCTCTAGCGAGAGACTTAACTCTTCATAGATTACTTACTTGATAAATTCACTCATAATCCTTAATATCCTTCCAAATTTCTTTCATAATTTTAATAGCAAAAAAGACACTAATCTCCTACAATTAATGCCTTTTAAGTAAAGTATAGATAAATACTTGTTGTAGGAGATACAAACATTTATACCTCCATTATATTTATATATGTTGTTATTCCTAATGTATTATATATTTAGTGTTCATTTCTATATCCTCTAATACTTCTTTTATATCAGCCTCAAAAGTACATTTAGTAGTTACATATGATGTTAAGAAACCTTCTCTTCAGTAATCAGAAGCAAGTTCATCTCATCTTCCGATCCATCTGTAGATTGTAGTTGCATGACCTATGTCTCATCTATAATTTACATAGTCTTGAAATCTATCTATTTTACCGTCTTGTAAGTCTGGAAACCATTGAGAATTAACCTTTATACCTATTTCAACTGCAAATCAACGAGAGAGCCAGTCTTGCACCTCTGTGTCTGATTTAGAGATAGTTAGATTGAATTTCCTTCAATGCTTTTCTTCTAGGTATTCTAATACTGCATAAACTCAGTCTGATATCTTTCCTCAGTTAGATTCACTTAGAAGTCATTTCTGTATTTGTCTGTAAGCTACTTCATATATATCTTGTTCTGTGAATTGTATTCAGCAATTGTATTTAGCGTTAATGAAGGGAGCGTATATAGTACAATACATTCTGCTCTTTTCATCATCTCACTGATTAACAGCTGAAAATAATGCAATATCATTAATCTTCCTAAATTCTGTAATCATAATCTAAAAATAAGGATAAGTAAAATAAGCCCGTACTAATATTATTGCTGTGATTATTGATAGGATATATTGAAAATCCATAATCTAATAATTAAGAATTAGTCTTTTTAGTTTTAGTTTTAGCTAGTCTTAAAAGTCATTTCTTTCTATTTGGGTTTGCTCTTTGAACTGGTGAAGCTCTTTTAAGAGGTTGGTTGTCTTTAGCTCTCTTTTTAATAGCTTCTTTTAATTTCTTTATTTTATCTTCTCTTGTAAGTGGCATAGTTTATTATTAATCAGCTAAATCTATATATAATTGGTCTGCTATTTTATTCATTCAAAACTCAATTCTTTCAAGTCTTTCTTTTTCTTTAGGGTCTAGTTGTACATCTACTTTTACTCAAGACCATAGAGATACTAGAACAAGTATCATAGTAAGTAGGAGTAATATTTCCCATGCAATTCGTAATTTCATTTATATAAGTATTAATTTTAAAACAGCTCAAACTATAGCAACTCAAACTATTCATATAAACCACCATATACCGTTTTCAATTGATTTAATTCTTTTTGAGTTATTACCATGTTCTTCTTTAGTTGCAAAAGTTTTCGGTAAATTATCTAATTTTCAATTTATTAAATCTATTCAATCTGCGATTTTATCTATATCCTTTTGCATATTTCCTTGTTGTTGATTAACTAAAGCAAGTTCCGTTCTATGATCTTCTATTTTTTCATATATCATATCAACTCTTTCAGATCATTTTAATATAGTTTGTTGAAAAACTTTAGCTTGATCATGTCTTAATTCTTGTTCTTTATCGACGATCTCTTTTCAGTATTCAAGCATTTCAGCTTTAGTTACACAATCTTTCATTTCAGAAGTTTTAGGGGTATTTGTCTTTATAGTACATTAAATAAGGTAAATTGCAATTTTATTTGTGGAAGTTGAAAGCCTTCTTTCAAACATCAGATTCACATATTATATAAGCGTATATTATAAGACAAGTTTTAATCATAGCTATTAAGACAAATAAAGGGGTTCTCCATATCTTACTCCGTTTATATTTTCTATGCATAACGCTGAAATCATAGGCCATAGAAATGAAACTATACTTGAGTAATCAATAATTAGATTTATGGAAATCTTTTAATGTTCATCCCTTCCATGTTGTGAAATCATGACGTTTATACTCAAGAAAACAAAAGACCTTAGTGAGTATATATCTCACTATAGGTCCTTGCCACTCAGCTCATACTCAATTTATTGCTTTTTGAGCTTCTAAAAACCTTATGTCTGATTTAGTTAATTCATCATAAGTTTTAGTCTTTAGTAGTTGTTCTCTTTTTAGAGTTTTTTCATTGAGTATCATAATTAATCAATTTCAAAAAATATAGTCATTGGATCATTTATAAAAGCTTGTATATCATTTGGTAAACTTGAACCAAACCATATTCAGAAAAGTAATATAAGTATACCAATTCAAATCAAAATTAAGTATTGTTTTAATCTTCAAGTATTCATTTTAATTCATTCTATACGATAAATATATTCTATTGCTTCAAAGCACGTGAATCATTCTAATTTTAGCCCCTTATAACGTTTGAAATCTATTTTAGGTATATTCATAGTATTTACTGTTTTTCGATTGTTTAAATAGCTTATATCATATATCTTAAACTCTCATTCTTCAAAACTGAGTATTTTATCTTGATCCTGTAGAATAGAATGCTTGATACCTAAGTTTCAATACTTTGTAGGGGAAAGAACTTCTTTATATTTCATTTGGTCTTAAATCAGTAAAAACAAAATTACTTACACTAACCATAGGTTGTACCAATCAAGGTCATTCAGTTGTTCAATAAGCTTCCAATAAATCAGCATTCATTGATTCCTCTGTTACAGATGTAAATTCAAAATCAGCATCCATTATCATTAAAGAATCTAGTCTTGCTTGTGGTAAAGCTCCATCATGTTCTACAAAAGACATATAACGTCAATCAATAGATTTATATGAAGTTTCTGTAAATATTATATCTCAGTTAGATTCATTAGATGCTCTGTTCGAAGTATTAGGATGAGTAAAATAATTATCATTAATTTTTTTACTTTTCCATGTGATATATTTTTTCATATTTTTATATTAATATATATTCTAGTACTGAAGTCACGATCAACTAGCGTATAAGTCTGTTATTTCAGTTCCTGTTAATACTCTACTCCAAACCGCAATTTCATCAAGTTTTCAATCATAAAAATTTGATCAAGCTCATGCCATTTCTTCCGCTCATATAAATAATGCAGTAGCGAAATCCATACTTCATACAGTGGCAATACTTCAAGTTCATTTTGAAACAGCATTCCTGAATACTTCTACATTTCCTCATCATGTAAATGTAACTGTTATAAATTGAAATGAACCTGATGTCAATCATGTTGTAATAGTATTATCTACATTATTTGTACCATCAAATGTTCTTACAAATATATTAGTTGTAAATTGTCTTATACTATATCCAGCATTAGTTCATACAGTCCCATCTCTTTTACCTATTAATCATTTGTTATTTTGTGTTACATTATCTGGATTAATCCAAAAAGAAAAAGTAAAATCTCATCAACCAAAATCTAATGAAGCATCATCTGCAACTTCTACGAAATCATTAATTCAATCATAATCATATGCTCAATTAATCTTTCAACTAGCAGTAAAAGTCGCTCAGTTTATAGTACCATCATTTCAACTTGGAGTAGCATCTAGAAAACTTCAATTAGTATCAGATTTCCAATAAGAAACTATATTATTATTTAATGTGGCATGTCAATCAAATGGTCAAACTACTACTTCTTGATTAGCATAAACTCACATCATTGCATTATACATATTTTTTTAGTTAAGCAGATAAATCTCATACTAATATCCACGTATCAGTAGCTGTTTTTCTTAAATAAGATCAACTGAATTGTGCAGTAAATTTTAAATTTCATCATTTAGAATTAATTGTAACTCAAGCTCATCAAAATGTAACTTGTCATGCTCATAATTGTTCAAAATTTATGATTGTTCATATAACAAAAGCAACTGAAGCATTAGTTGGAATTGTGAGAGTAATTGCAGCAGCATTATTAAGAGTAACAACCTTACCAGCATCTCATATTACTAATGTATAAGTAGTTCATGTTTGATTATTTGTTTCTAATCATTCAATAGCTCTAATAGTTCAATTTATCGTAGTATTTCATGTACTTAATGTAGATGTTCCATTATCTATATTTCAGAATCCAGATGAGATACTTCAAGCATTTAAAGCTCAAGTAGATGTTTGAGAGGCATCCGCAACATTATCTACATTTCATAATCAAACATCACTTTTATTAAATGCCTCTATTTGATTCTTTTTAATTAATGTCATAGTATTTATTTATTAAGTAATATGTGGATTTATCTTTGTACATAAATCAGCTGCTGAATCTCAACTTGTAAAAGATTCTCAGTATTCAGTACAAGATTCTTCTAGAGCTGTTCTAGCAGCTTTTTTCTTTTCTATATCAGATATCATAGTTTAATATTTAATTATAAATTAACCTCTAGCTATAAAATTACTTACATCTATATCTATACTTGTTGTAGTAGAATCATTCTGTACCATTAATTCTATAAAGTCTCATGTAACTAATGATACATCAGCTATACTAACTAAACTCGTAGGAGTTGAGCTTTGTGCTGTAGATATACTTTCAGCGATTGCAGTTCCATTTTTAGCAATTAATGTAGAAATTATATCAGCTCATCCTCATGACTTTTGCACTGATGAACTAGTAATTACATTTAGTACAATATCTTCTATTCCTGTATAAGTAAATCTTCCTAAAGAAGAATCAAATGTAAATCTAGATGTATTTCATAATTCTGTCCATATATTTGTTCCTGATGTAGTAGTATCATTAACTACTACAGGAACTCAAGTGGAAGCAATCGCAACTGTCTCAGTACTAGAAATATTCATATTACCAAATACAATACTCCTTGGCATATTAGAATTAGCACTGAAATTTAAATTAACATCTGTTTGGTCTTTACTTCATGCTGCAAATAAATCTCATCATCAAGTTTGATCATAAGTACATCATACTATTGTAGCAGCTCATACAACTAAAGTTGATTTAAAGTCAAAAACTGTTTCATTTGTCTTAGTTCAAAATGTTACATTACTCATATTAAAACTAGTTGTAGTTCAATCAACGGTAAACATTGATGTAGTATTATCTTTCCATAAATCTACATTAATTTGATTAAATGAAATTATATCAACTCAATCAAGAACTATTCAATTACCTATATCAGTAAATGCATTAAAATATCAAGTGAACTGTGTAACTTTTTCAATAGATCACCAATCAGCTACATCAAATATAGCTGTATTAATTATAAATATTTGAGCTAAACTTAATGTAGCATTAGTAACATTATATAATTTACTAGCAGTAGGACATGTCATAAATGTCTCAGTAAAACTGAGTGAAAGTATATCACTAAAAGTGAACATATCTCATGTTCATGTATATACTATTCAACCTATAAAGGCATCTAATCCTCTTAATTGTACTACAGCTCCATCTGGTATAACGAATCTATTTCAAGTAACTATAACTGCTTGAAGACTATAAGTACCAGTCGGTAAAGTTATTACTCCTGCTACAGCAGCAGGAAAATCATCAATAGAACGTACTTGTGTTACGTTTAATCATGGTAGGTATGACATATTTTTGTAGTTATATAATAAACCAATTTGAATCATCACTAATTATTGTGACGGATTCTCCTTTTCAAAATGTAAAAGTAAGGCTATTGTTGATCAATTCAGTTCAATTAGCATCAATAGTTGTTGTATTTATACTTGTATCAGTTCTTATATAAGTAAAAGACTGATTTAATAATCATACAGCAGTTGGTAAATTAATTGTACTATCTCAACCTGAATCATCAACATATGTAATTACAGATCATACGGTACTTCATGATTTAGTAATGTCTCATGTGATTGTTACATCTCATTGAAGAGTTGTATCTCATGTTACATCTAATGTACCTTCTATTGTAGTATCTCATATAGTACCACCTCATGAACTTGTACCATCTTCTATAATAAACCATTCTCAAATTTCTAATGGTCTTATAAAATGAAAAGATGTAGAAGAATCCCATATAACATCTGTATCTTTTAAAGCAGTTGTTTTATTGTCAATTACTCTAAAAGAAGCATTTGCATTAAATACTGATGCCGCAGATCATAAAGTTATTATATCCCCTGTATCTCATATTGTTCTTGTTGTTACTCATGCTGTTGCTCAAGTTCCATCAGTTATATCAATGATTTCTCAAGATAAAAAGGCAGTAGTTACAACAAAGGTAACAGTGTTATTAATAAATAAGTCTTTTAGTTCTCACCAACTTATTCTTTTTAAATTTCATGACTCAGGGTCTCATGCATCAAGTAAATCTTGACTATCTGAGATAGCAAATTTATCATCATCTACAATAGCACTTTTACCGAGCAGGTCTTTTGTTACTCTTTTTACCATAATATTATAATTAAATTTTAAGTATATGTTGTTGTAATCTTAGGTATAAGTGTAGAAGATATTTCAGATGTAGCTAGTCTTTCTCATGATATATCTACTAAAGTTATGAATGCTATGTCACATAATATATTACCTTCTATGAATCTGGGTCTTTCATATTCAGTAGAAGGAGAACTCCTTGTAGTGTAAGAAGTGTTTGGGATTGGTCTAGGCATAATTATCAAGTTACAAGATATTGTAATAAGTGTATTATACTTCCTATAACAATAATATATGTTATTGCGATAGTTATACTTCTTTTATTATCTTTTACTGCAAAATATAAGAAGTATATAAGTAAATATAATCAGATTATTCATAATGTTATAATAAAGAAATTCATAATATTTATTTAGAAAATAATTCGGCTCATGCAACTGCTATTCATCATCATGTTGCAAGACCTCAAATAATAACTCATCATTTTAAGATATTTTCCATCATTCATCTTCATATAATTACTCAGAATCTATCCTGTGCAAGATCGCTG
>SMUX01282760.1_pt1 | contig 36730 bp, 35 predicted proteins | sample 2456431 | NCBI WGS metagenome assembly SMUX01 (sample SAMN11095930, study PRJNA526329) | marine sediment metagenome | biome: Marine sediment; feature: Surficial sediment; material: Deep marine sediment; isolation source: Hadal surficial sediment | place: Pacific Ocean | collected 2014-11 | depth... | reverse complement strand
TGCTCGAGGGCATACTGGAGTTGGTACCAACTGCACGCGTCGGTTTCATTGGTCTGTACCGGGACGAAGAGACAAAACTGCCGGTGACGTATTACGAGAGGTTCCCGTCACAAATTAAGGGTGGGACCTGCATTATTATTGATCCAATGCTGGCAACCGGTGGGTCTACAGCTGTGGCCATCGACAAATTAAAGGCAAGCGGGGCGGGAAGTATTGTCGTCGTCTGTATCGTAACTTGTCCGGAAGGCATAGCGCTGGTCGAAGCGGAGCATCCGGATGTGCCCATTTACGCGGCGGCGATTGATGAAAAACTTAATGAAAAGAAATATATCGTACCCGGTTTGGGCGATGCCGGAGACCGATTATTTGGTACTACTCACTAGAGGTCGCTGATGCCCGAAAATAAAACGAAACCGACGCAGCAAAGCGCAACTGCGTTTATTCATGGCCTGGACGACAAGCAGAGGCGAGCCGATGCGAAAAAGGTGACGTCGATGATGCGCAAGGCGACAGGCGCCCGGGCCACAATGTGGGGTGAGAGTATCGTCGGGTTCGGTCAATATCATTACAAATACGCGAGCGGCCGCGAAGGTGATTTTCTGCTCACTGGTTTTTCTTCACGTAAGCAAGCGCTGACGTTGTACATCATGGCGGGATTTAGCGAATTCGGCGCACTAATGAACAAGCTGGGCCAGTACAAAACCGGAAAATCGTGCTTGTACATCAAGAGTCTTGCGGATGTCGACGAGAAAGTGCTCGAGCAGCTAATCATCCGGTCCGTAAAATACATGCGCAAGAATTACCCGACAAAGTGAGAATTCCATGAGCAACGACATTATCAATTCACGACTGGAAGGCACCAGGCTCATAGTTGAAACTGCCGAAGGCGTCGAAGAATACGATTCAAAATTCCTCGTTGCCGCCTTGCTTATTTACGTTGCACGAGGCAGTGGCCAGATCGAACCCGAAGAATCCGCACAGATCATTGAGCTCATCGAGGAGCGGTTCCACATGCACGGTGCGGAGTCGCTGGAGCTGATCACACGCGCAATGACAGAAATGATCGAGAAGCCTGAGCTCGGACCATTGCTTACGGACCTTGTGCCTACGTTGTCCGACACAGACAAGGAAGACATGGCTTTAATGGCGTTGAAAGTTATCGCGGCAGACGGGCGTCGGGAGTTTGCCGAAATGGAACAATTCAATAGAGCAATGGAAGCGGCCGGCATTTCACCGGAAATTGTGCATAAAGCCTTTGATCGGTATTTCGCTGAGACAATGCCTGGATAGTAATTATTCAGGACCAGCGTTTCTAATCGACGAAGTTTGTCTGACCGGTGGGCGCTGGGCTACGTGAATAGCAGCACGAAACCAGCGTTGTAGAATTGGTCGTCGTCACTTAAAGACCCGACTTCATTGCCGAAATCAGCATCCCGTATGGGCGGCGCCGCGATGCTGGCGAACGGCCAGGCGAGAACGATGCGAATTAGTATCGTACGTAGTAGTCGAGTCATTTTGGAATCCTCGCATTATTCTTTATTTGAGTATCAGGTTCCGTGTCATTTTCACGCATACACTTCCAAGAGTACTAGCAGACTGGACACCGTCCGGCACGTCGGCGTCGGTGCGTTATTGGGATTGTAACGACTCCCGACGGGTTTCAAGATCGTCCCAACGTTGGATGCGGAGTTCGAGCGATGCTTCCGCGGTGCTCAGCTCTTGCAGCGTTTGTTGCACTTGTGCACTGTCTTGAGAGTAGAAAGTTGGTTCAGCAATAGTCGATTGCAGTGCGGCGACATTCGCCTCCAGCGCTTCAATTTCGCCGGGCAACTGGTCGAGTTCGCGTTGGTCCTTGTAGCCTAGTTTCGTCTTGTCCTTGTTCTTGCGACGTTCTGCAGTCTTGCGTTTCTTTGCTGCGGCCACACCGGGTGCGTCTATCTCAGCCAATCGGTGTCCTTGCTGCAGCCAGTCTGAATAACCGCCGACATATTCCTGCAGGCGGCCGTCATCTTCAAATACCACGGTGCTCGTTATGACGTTGTCGAGAAATTCCCGGTCATGGCTGACGACAATCAATGTTCCAGTGTAATCGCAAAGTTTTTGTTCGAGTACCTCGAGGGTCTCGATATCGAGATCGTTCGTTGGTTCGTCGAGAACCAGCAAATTCGCTGGCCGCGTAAAAAGCTTCGCGAGAATGACGCGATTCCGTTCACCACCGGAGAGTGATTTAACCAACGTCATGGAACGCTTCGGACTAAACAGGAACCCCTTGAGGTAGCCGACGATGTGGCGCTCTTTGCCATTTAAGTTAATGTAGGTACGCCCCTCGCCGACGTTGTAGGCAACAGACTTATCCAGGTCCAGCGTTTGCCGTAGTTGATCGAAATAGCCGACTTCGAGATGGGTACCGTGCTTGATTGTTCCGGTCTGTGGCTCAAGATGGCCAAGCAACAGTCGCAGCAGTGTGGTTTTGCCAACGCCGTTGTTACCGATGAGCCCAATGCGATCGCCGCGCATGATCTTTATCGAAAAGTCCTTAATGACACTTTCATCGCCGTAGCTGTAGCTAACGCCTTTGGCACGAATGACCTTACGACCCGACTGCTCCGCTTGCTCAATATGCATGCGTGCCTTGTCGTCCTGCTTGATTCGCTCTGCAAATTTCTTGCGCATCTTTTCAAGGGAGCGAACGCGGCCCTCGTTTCGTGTACGGCGGGCTTTGATTCCTTGTCGGAACCAGACCTCTTCCTGCCCGAGTTTCTTGTCGAAGCGGGCGTTCGCGGTCTCCTCGTCCTCTAGGATTTTTTCCTTTCGTTTCAAGAAGTTACTGTAGTCTCCCGGCCAGCTTGTGAGTTTTCCCCGGTCGATCTCGACAATGCGTGTTGCAAGCTTTTGCAGGAACGCACGATCATGTGTGATGAAAAGCACGGCACCGGGAAACGAGTAGATCCGATCTTCGAGCCATTTGATGGTGGCGATGTCGAGATGGTTGGTCGGCTCATCGAGCAAAAGCAGATCGGGTTTCTGCACCAGCGCTCGTGCCAGCGCAACGCGGCGGCGCCAACCACCTGACAACTCGTTCATCTTCTTCTCAGCCGGCAAATTCAAGGCGGTCATCGTCGCGTCTACGCGTTGGTCAATGTGCCAGCCATCGCGCGCGTCGATTTTCCCGTGCAGCACTTCAAGCTCGGCCAGGCCGCGTAGATCGAGTTCCTGAGCCGACATCTCTTGATACTCCTCAAGCAGTCGGACAGTTTGCTTTAGCCCGGAGCGAACGACATCGTGAACCGGTTGATCCATCGCATCCGGCAAGTCCTGCCGCAGCTGGCTAACGATTAGCCCTGCCTTCGACACGACTCTGCCGTGGTCGGGCTCCATTTCTCCTATGATCAGCTTTAGAGTCGTTGATTTTCCAGCACCATTGCGGCCGAGCAGACAGATCCGTTCACCGGGTTCAATTGAAAACTCGGCGTCGCGCAGAATGACCTGCTCGCCAAATTCCAGCCTGATTTCCTCGAATCGAAGTAACGACATGACGCGTTCCCGGGAGTAACCCGTGTATCCTAGGTTGAATGATTCATGAGTTGCGATATGAATTGCAACAATGTCGCAGGGGATGTGCATGAGCGAAGAGCGATTTATCGATCTGGAGAGCAGGTTGGCCCATCAGGATCAGCTGCTAAATCAGCTCAATGATGTTGTGACGGAGCAGCAGGCGAAAATCATGCAACTCGAGGAGCTCTGCAAGTCCTTGATCCAACGCGTCCAATCAGTCGGCGATCGCCTGCCAGCGGATGATCCGGGTGATGAACGCCCGCCGCATTACTAGGCGGCCGTGACAGTGCGTATAGCCTGGATCATCGTTTTCATGACAGCTCTCATCTGGTCGGGCGTTTCGCCCGCGGACCGTATGACGTGGGGCCTTGAAGTGTTTCCGGCGATCGTAGGCGGACTGGTCTTATGGTTTACGCGCGAACGGTTTCCGTTAACGACATGGGTATATGCGCTTATCCTTATCCATTGCATCATCTTGATGGTTGGCGGTCATTACACCTATGCAGAAGTTCCGATTGGCGACTGGATGCGTGACGTGTTCGACGGGTCGCGTAATAACTACGACAAGCTCGGGCACTTCGCGCAGGGTTTTGTTCCGGTGATGATCGCGCGCGAAGTAGTCATCCGACGCAACGTTTTTAACTCCGCGGGTTGGCGTAATTTTTTCATCGTTAGTTTCTGCCTCGGATTCAGCGCTTTCTACGAGCTCATCGAATGGTGGGTTGCCTTATTATCGGATGAGGCAGCGGACTCTTTCCTTGGTACCCAGGGCTACATTTGGGACACGCAGTCGGACATGGGTCTGGCATTGCTTGGTGCGATCGTCGCGCTGCTGCTCCTGTCGAAGATTCATGACAAGCAACTGAGTGAGTTGCATGCTTAGAATTGCAGTATGTTTTCTGTTGATGCTTTCGGTGGGCACCGTCTTTGCATCAGAATGCGTCGTGCTGTTACATGGACTGGCGCGGACGTCGTCTTCGTTGCGCGAGATGCAGCATGCGCTTGAGGAGGACGGTTATTACACGGCAAATGTTGATTATCCGTCACGCGATCATGAGATTGCCGAACTTGCTACGATCGCTGTCGGGGAAGGGCTGGCCAGGTGCCGGGCCATCGAAGACGTGGAAAAGATCCACTTCGTCACGCACTCGCTGGGTGGCATCCTCGTGCGCCAATACCTGAGTACTGAATCCGTTGACGAGCTGGGCCGGGTGGTCATGCTGGGTCCGCCGAACCAGGGCAGTGGCGCCGTCGATGATCTCGATGGCGTTCCTGGTTTTGACTGGATCAATGGACCGGCAGGGCGTCAATTGGGCCAGGGCGAGGGCAGTGTGCCGTTGCAGCTGGGTCCGGTCGACTTCGAATTAGGAATCATAGCCGGCAATCGCACGATCGACCCAATCACCTCCGCAGTACTGGATAACCCGGACGATGGGCGCGTGTCCGTAGAGGACACCAAAGTGGAGGGTATGACTGATTTCGTCGTCGTCGAGCACTCACATGCTTTCATGATGCGCATGCGCAGGCCGATTGAACTGACGAAAGATTTCTTGCGAACGGGCCGTTTCGGCCAATCCGCGCAGTGACGGCTACGCGCTGACGGCGGTGCCGCGGCGCGATTTTCCCATACGTGCCAGCAGCGGTTTGAGGTATTCGCCGGTAAATGAGCCTTTGGTAGCTGCGATCTGTTCCGGCGTACCCGTGGCTATAATTTGACCGCCACCGTCGCCGCCCTCTGGCCCGAGGTCAATAACCCAGTCCGCCGTTTTTATTACATCAAGATTGTGCTCAATGACAACCACGGTGTTGCCGTGATCACGCAGTCGATGCAATACGTGCAGCAGGTGCTCGATATCGAAAAAGTGCAGCCCGGTTGTTGGCTCATCGAGGATATAGAGCGTCCTGCCGGTGTCGCGTTTGGAAAGCTCCTTCGCCAGTTTTACGCGTTGTGCTTCACCACCCGATAACGTCGTGGCATTTTGACCGAGCCTTATATAACTTAAGCCCACGTCCTTCAACGTCGTCAGCTTCTTCGCGATGACCGGCACATTCTGGAAGAATTTCGCTGCATCCTCGACTGTCATGTCGAGCACTTCGTGAATATTCTTGCCCTTGTATCGAATCTCCAGCGTTTCGCGGTTGTAGCGTTTACTGCGACACGTATCGCAGGGGACGTATACGTCTGGCAGGAAATGCATCTCAACCTTGATAACACCGTCGCCCTGGCACGGCTCGCATCGGCCCCCTTTAACATTAAAGCTGAAGCGCCCCGGCATATAACCGCGTGAGCGTGCTTCGTGCGTGCCGGCGAACAATTCACGTATCGGTGTGAACAAACCGCTATAAGTCGCCGGGTTGGAGCGCGGTGTCCGCCCGATCGGGCTCTGGCTGACTTCGATAACGCGATCGATGTTTTCGAGACCCAAAATCTTCTTGTGTGGGGCCGGATTGCGATTGGACCGATTCAGTTCATCAGCGACGGCCTTATACAAGGTGTCGTTAACGAGCGTGGACTTGCCGGAACCCGATACGCCAGTAACGCAGGTCATGAGTCCGATCGGTATCGATACGTCGATGTTTTGCAGATTGTTGCCCGTTGCACCGGTGATCGTAATCTGCCAGTCCGGGTTATTTGGCGTACGTTCGTCGGGCAGCGCTATGGCACGTTTGCCCGAGAGGTACTGGCCTGTCAACGACTGCGGATCATTCTTTATTTTCTCCGGCGTGCCTTCTGCTACGATCCGGCCCCCGTGCACACCGGCACCCGGGCCGAGGTCGACGACGTGGTCAGCTGCAAGAATCGCCTCTTCATCGTGTTCGACGACGATGACCGTGTTACCAATGTCGCGAAGGTGGGTGAGCGTGCGGAGCAATCGCTTATTATCTCGCTGGTGGAGTCCGATGGATGGCTCATCAAGAATGTACATGACCCCGACCAGGCCCGATCCGATCTGGCTGGCGAGGCGGATGCGTTGGGCTTCGCCGCCTGACAGCGTATCAGCACTGCGGTCAAGCGAAAGGTAGTTCAGACCGACGTCGGACAAGAAGCGGAGTCGGTCGCCGATTTCCTTGACGATCTTGTCAGCGATCGTGCCACGCCAGCCGGCAATTTCCATGCTGTCGAAAAACTCGCGCGCATGACCGACTGACAGGCTGGTGAGCTCCGGCAGCGATCGCTCGCAGATAAAGACGTGACGAGCAGAACGATTCAAGCGTGTGCCGCCGCAGTCAGGACAGTCCCGGCTGTTGAGGAACCTGGAGAGCTCTTCGCGTACTGCGTTGGACTCAGTCTCGTGGTAACGGCGTTCGAGATTTGGCAGTACGCCCTCGAAGCGATGCAATTTCCTGATCTGCACACCGCGCGAATTGGCATAGAAGAAACGGATCTTTTCACTCCCGCTGCCGTAAAGAACGACGCTCTGTATTCTCTTGGAGAGTTCTTCGAACGGTGTCTCGATATCAAAACCGTAATGCGATGCCAGACTTTGGATCATCTGATAGTAGTAAGTCGTCTTACGGTCCCAGCCACGAATTGCGCCGCCCGCCAGAGACAGGCTTGGGTTGATGACGACGCGATCGGGGTCGAAAAATTGCTTTACACCGAGACCATCACAAGTCGGGCAGGCACCGGTCGGATTGTTGAACGAGAACAGGCGTGGCTCCAGTTCGGTCAGACTGTAGCCGCAGTGATTACAGGCGAAGCGGTCGGAGAAAATGAGTTCCTCGGCATCCTCATCGTCCATATTGACAATACGCGTCGTGCCGTCCGCGAGACGCAATGCTGTCTCGAATGACTCTGCAAGGCGCAGCCGCAGATCTTCTTTGACTCTAAAGCGGTCGACGATCGCGTCGATATTGTGTTTCTTGCGAAGATCGAGCGCAGGCGGCTGGTCAAGTTCGTAAATCTCACCGTCAATACGCGCACGAATGAAGCCCTGCGCCTGCAAATCAGCCATTAGTTGCACATGCTCGCCCTTGCGATTGGCGACAACGGGCGCGATCAGCATGAGTTTCGATCCTGCGGGCAGCGCCATCACCTGATCGACCATTTGGGCGACTGTCTGCGCTTCCAGTGGCGTGTTGTGGTCGGGGCACTGCGGCGTGCCTGCGCGCGCGTACAGCAGGCGCAGATAGTCGTAGATTTCTGTGACCGTGCCGACTGTTGACCGCGGGTTGTGCGAGGTCGACTTTTGCTCAATCGAAATCGCCGGAGAGAGTCCCTCGATGTGATCGACATCGGGTTTTTCCATCATCGACAGAAACTGTCTCGCGTACGCCGACAGCGATTCGACATAACGGCGCTGGCCTTCGGCGTAAATGGTGTCGAACGCGAGCGATGACTTGCCCGATCCGGACAGTCCAGTAAAGACAATGAGTTTGTCTCGCGGCAGTTGCAGATCAATGTTGCACAAATTGTGCGTTCTCGCGCCACGAATATCGATCGTTTTCATAGGTAGGGTGCAGTCGTCTCCAGCCAACCTGCTAATATACGCCGCCGCGCATCCTCAGCGCAAAGGATGATACCAATGAGTTCAGAAAACCCCGTCGCCATCGTCGCGATGAATGCGTCAGAACGCCGCTCGGTCGGCATTGTCGCGCTCATCTCGATGATTCGCATGTTCGGGCTTTTTGCGCTGTTGCCGGTGTTGTCCCTGTATGCGGCCGACCTGGAGAATACGACGCCGCTGCTGATCGGTTTCGCCGTCGGCGCGTACGGGCTGACGCAGGCTGGATTTCAAGTGCCGCTGGGTGCATTGTCCGATCGCGTTGGACGGATACCGGTCATTCTCGCCGGTCTGGGCATATTCGCAGTGGGCTGTGTCGTCGCTGCAATGAGCGACTCGATTTACGGGATCATCGCAGGCCGTTTGTTGCAGGGTGCAGGCGCAATATCTGCAACGTTGACGGCGTTGATCAGCGACGCAACGCGCGAAGAGGTTCGGACGCGGTCGATGGCGATCTTCGGCATCGGAATTGGTCTGTCATTCATGATCGCAATGGTTGCCGGACCGTTGCTTGCTGCAAATTTCGGTGTACCGGCACTGTTCTGGATCGCCGCGGCACTTGCCATGGTTGCCGGTCTGCTGCTGAGGTTGTTGCCGGACATTCCACTGGCGCAGAAAAGTGCGAACTGGAAACTATTGCCTGCGCTGCGCGCGGACCTTCTTCGCATCGACTTTTACGTATTCCTGCTGCATACGATTATGACTGCGACATTCGTGGCGCTGCCGTTCCTGCTGATACAGGACCTCGAAATGCCGCTGACCGATCATTGGACGATGTATGTCGGTTCTTTGCTCGTATCGCTGATCATCACGGTACCGATGATCATGAGGGATCACCGGCGTGGCCAGGGTCAGTTGATAGGCATTGCTGTTAGCCTGATTCTGACCGCGCAGCTCGCATTGACGTTCTTCGGGTCCTCAGCTGTTCCCGTATTTGTCGCGCTTATTCTTTACTTCGGTGGCTTCAACTTCCTCGAAGCCAGTTTGCCGGCACGCCTGTCGGTGCTGGCTGGTGCGGATGTACGTGGCGCATCGCTCGGCGTGTTTTCGAGCGCGCAGTTCCTGGGTGTCTTTATTGGGGGGCTGATCGGTGGTCGCTTCCTCGGGCAAAGCGAACCGGGTGATGTGTTCTTCGTCTGCGCACTGCTGGCGGGCATCTGGCTGGCGTTGCAAGGATTCGTACCCAGACGGGCATGAAGGCGCTGCTGAAAGTCGTCGCACCAGAAAGTTGCTGCTGCAGTCAGAAATCGTGCTGGCTTTTGGCCCGGCAGGCTCTACAATAGTCCCCCCTCGCTGCACGGCGGCGAGTCATCAAAATCTTAAGATCAGCAGACAGGGGAGCTGAATGGCCCGCGGAATAAATAAAGTCATTCTCGTTGGTAACGTCGGTGGAGATCCGGAGACACGTTATATGCCGAGTGGTTCGGCTGTGACCAACATTACGATTGCGACCAATGAGACCTGGAAAGACAAGCAGACGGGTGAGAAGAAAGAGCGCACCGAATGGCATCGCGTCGCGTTGTTTAATCGCTTGGCCGAAGTTGCGGCTGAGTACTTACGGAAGGGTTCGCAGGTCTACATCGAAGGCAAGCTGCGTACGCGCAAGTGGCAGGGCAAGGATGGCCAGGATCGTTACACGACTGAGATAATCGCTAGTGAGATGCAAATGCTCGGCGGTCGCAGTGGTAGCGGCGGCGGCGCCAACTTCGGCGATGACAATCAGGGCGGCGGCAATGCACCTCCACAGCCGGGTCCTGATGACTTTGACGATGACATTCCATTCTAGTGCAAACCGTTTGAAGCTGTACATCAAAACGATGGGCTGCCAGATGAACGAGTACGACTCGGACAAGATGGCGGACGTGTTGCGCGAGTCGCACGGTTATGAGTTGACCGATGCGCCGGAAGACGCAGATTTATTGCTGATCAATACCTGTTCTATTCGAGAGAAAGCGCAGGAAAAAGTATTTTCCGAGCTGGGCCGGTGGCGCGCGCTCAAGGAAAAAAATCCCAACATCAAAATCGGTGTAGGTGGTTGCGTCGCGAGCCAGGAAGGAGACGGGATTACCAGGCGTGCGCCATTCGTTGATGTCGTATTTGGGCCGCAGACCTTGCATCGTCTGCCCGAGCTGATCGATAGGGCCGAAAAAAATCACGGTTCGGTAGTCGATATCTCTTTTCCGGAAATCGAGAAATTCGACCGGCTGCCCGAGCCCCGTGCCGAGGGGCCGACCGCGTTCGTATCTGTCATGGAGGGTTGCAGCAAATATTGCAGCTTCTGTGTTGTGCCGTACACACGCGGCGAAGAGATCAGCCGGCCGTTCGATGATGTGATTGCTGAGGTTGCGAGCCTTGCTGAGCAGGGCGTGCGCGAAGTCAACTTGCTGGGCCAGAACGTCAATGCCTATCGTGGCCCGATGCACGATGGGCAGATCGCTGATCTTGCGACGTTGATTTATTACGTTGCAGCAATCGAGGCCATCGATCGAATTCGTTTTACGACCTCACACCCGGTTGAGTTCACTGACAGCTTGGTCCAGGCCTATGCTGAGGTGCCGAAATTAGCGAGTTATTTGCATTTGCCCGTGCAGCACGGTTCCGATCGTGTCTTGGTGGCGATGAAGCGAGGACACACAATCCTCGAATACAAACAGAAGATCCGCAAGCTGCGTCAAGCTCGCCCCGATATCTCACTGTCTTCTGATTTCATCATTGGTTTTCCAGGTGAAACGGAGCGTGATTTCGAGGCCCTCATGAACCTGGTTGCCGAGATGGGATTCGACCAGTCTTTCAGTTTTATCTACAGTGCGCGTCCCGGCACGCCGGCGGCGAGCCTGACCGACGATACGCCGATGGAGGTCAAGAAGGAGCGATTGCGGTTGCTACAGGAGCGTATCAATCAGCAGGCGATGACGATCAGTCGTACAATGATCGGTACGACGCAGCGCGTGCTGGTCGAAAAACTTTCCAGGAAGAGTGCGTTGCAGGTGTCTGGGCGCACCGAAAACAACCGCTGGGTCAACTTTGACGCCGGTGCGTCGATCATCGGTGAGTTTGTCGATGTTGTGATTACCGAAGCGCTGCCAAATTCCTTACGTGGACGACTTGCGAAGAATCAAGCTGCGGCGTAGTCTCTAAGCCAATGATCTATTGCCTGAATAGATTTTTCGTCATTGTCTGCTGCAGGCATGACACTGCCCCTGTCTTTCTGACAAGCGGCTATCTGCGCAGAGGTTCTAAACACAGATTTTGAATGCTGTCCATGTTTCTCGGGACGTAGTGCTCGAGCCCGCCGATAATAACCGCCTGGCCAACTTGTGCGGTCAGTTTGATGAACACCTCCGGCAGATCGAACGCCGTCTTGATGTCGAAATCGCCAGTCGTGGCAACCGCTTCCGGGTGACCGGCCGTCCGGGTGCCGCCGAGACTGGCGGCGACGTCCTGTTGTCCTTGTTTGAATTGACGGACCAGGAACGACTGGACCCCCAACGAGTACACATATTGTTGCAGGAGTCTTTGATGGAGGATGCCGAACAGGCGGTCAGAAACGATGCGCCGGCAGGGGCGAACGATGATTTCCTTACTATTCAAACACGGCGAATACTGATTCGTCCTCGCGGTAAAAATCAGGCTGCCTATATGCGCAGAATTCGTGACCACGATCTGGCGTTTGGGATTGGACCGGCCGGCACGGGCAAGACTTATCTTGCCGTGGCAAGTGCTGTCGATGCGCTCGAAAACGAACAAGTGCGGCGGATAGTGCTTGTGCGCCCAGCGGTCGAGGCAGGTGAACGGCTTGGTTTTCTGCCCGGTGATTTATCACAAAAAGTCGATCCTTATTTGCGACCGATGTACGACGCTTTATACGACATGATCGGCGCTGAGCACGTAACACGACTGATTGAACGCAATGTCATCGAGATCGCGCCACTCGCGTTCATGCGAGGCCGTTCACTGAACGAATCTTTCGTGATTCTCGATGAAGCGCAAAATACAAGTATCGAACAGATGAAGATGTTTCTCACGCGTATTGGCTTCGGATCACGTGCCGTTGTAACAGGCGATATCACTCAGATTGATTTGCCATCCACACAGAAGTCGGGGCTGAAGAACGCTGCCGATGTTTTGCGGGATGTCAAAGGAGTTTCATTTACATATTTCACACCGAAAGACGCTGTAAGGCACGAGCTTGTGCAACACATTGTTGAAGCCTACGAAAAAGATGAACGTTCAAGTTGACGTTCAGGTTGCCTCGAAGGATGAGTCAGTACCCAATGCCGATGACATCAGTTTATGGGTCAGTCGTACTGTCGCTGCGAGCGGTCGCGGTAGTGTCGGCGACGTGTCTATTCGAGTAGTTGATGAAAAAGAGATGCAAGGACTGAATAACAGATTCCGCGATCAGGACAAGCCGACCAATGTTTTGTCGTTTCCGGCTGGAGAGATTGATGGATTGCCGACCGGCGCTGAGTTGCCGCTCGGTGATATCGTGGTCTGCGCTGCCATCGTCAGAGATGAGGCGAAACAACAGGGCAAGTCCGGTGCAAGTCACTGGGCGCATATGATTGTGCACGGAACGCTGCACTTACTGGGTTTCGACCATCAAAAAGACACCGATGCCGTGGAGATGGAAGGCCTGGAAACACGAATCCTTACTGAACACGGGATTGCAAATCCCTATGGAGAGCCTCCGCAGGAGACCTGATACACTCATTTACTTATGAACGAAAAACCTCCAAGTACCAGCGGCTCCGGTGCACGCGGACTGATTGCGCGCGTAATGCGAGCGATCAAGCGCGAACCCTGGAGCCGCGATGAAATACAAACCTTCATTCAATCCGAAGTTGATCTCGACGCCGAAGAAAAAAGCATGCTTTCCGGCGTGCTCGAGGTATCCGAGACTCAGGTGCGCGAGGTCATGGTGCCACGATCGCAAATGATCGTTATCGATATCGAGGATGATGTCGATGACATTTTGAAACTCATTGTTGAGTCCGGCCATTCCAGATTCCCGATCATCGGTGAAGATCGTGATGAGGTGCTCGGTATCTTGCTGGCAAAAGATCTGTTGCGATATTACGGAAGCGAGCAGGCGAAAGAACTCACGGTGCAAAAATTGATGCGGACAGTGACCGTGATTCCGGAATCAAAACGACTTAACGCATTATTGAAAGAGTTTCGTGCCAGTCACAATCATATGGCCATCGTCGTCGATGAATACGGTGGTGTCGCAGGTTTATTGACGATCGAAGACGTACTGGAACAAATTGTCGGCGAGATCGACGACGAACACGATCATGAAGAGGCCGAATATATACGAGCTGACGGTGATCGCGATGGCAAGCCAAGCTTCGCCGTTCGCGCTCTGACTCGTGTTGAAGATTTCAACGAGTACTTCGACTGTGAGCTGGACGACGAACAGTACGATACGATCGGCGGACTTGTGATGCATGAACTGGGCCGGCTGCCGCAGCGCGGAGAAAAGGTGGAGTTTGGAGGTTTCCTGTTTGCTGTTATTAAAGCCGATGAACGTCGCATCGACGCATTACAGGTACAACGCAACGGTGACTGATAACCGTGGCGAATAGAAAAAATCAGAGTTATCTGTTTTCCCTTGTAGCTGACAGGCCGGCAGTCAGTCGGATTATCTCTTTCGTTATTGGTAGCGCATCGACGCTCGTGTTCGCGCCCGGTGAGTGGGCGATACTTGCACCAGCCCTCACGGTGCCATTGTTGTTCATCGCGCTGATAGTTTCGCCGAAGATTGCGGCGGCGCACTTCTTCTGGTTCGGATTTGGCTTGTTTCTTACTGGCACGTACTGGATCTATATCTCGGTCCATGTGTATGGCAACGCGGCGCTATGGTTAGCTGTTCTGCTTATGGTTGGATTGTCGTTCATCCTAGCGACATTTTTCTGGCTTGCCGGTTGGTTAACCAGCCGCCTGTCTCATGGTGAGCCGTGGCGGCTGTTTTTTGTAGCGCCGGCGGCGTGGGTGCTCGTCGAGTGGGTCCGTGGATGGATTTTGACCGGATTCCCCTGGCTGGCGCAGGGCTACGGGCAGATTGATACACCCCTGGCAGGCTGGGCGCCGGTGCTTGGTATTTATGGTGTATCACTGATGCTTTTGTTCAGCACGGCCGCTATTCTTGTGACCGTCATGACAGCTGGTAAAGCGCGGATGATCGCCATTGTCCTCATGGTCCTGCCGTGGATCGGTGGCGAGTTTCTGGGCATTGTGGAATGGACACAAGCGTATGGCGAGCCGATTCGTACCACGATAGTTCAGGGTGGAGTTCCTCAGGATAGGAAATGGCTCAGGCAGCAGCGGCAGCCGACGCTCGATTTCTATCGAACCAAAACATTGAGTGTGCCGGACAGTGAACTGGTCATATGGCCCGAGGTCGCGATCCCGGCTCGGCATGACCAGGTCGAGGACTATCTGAATATTATCGACCTAGATGCCAAACGCAACCGCCAGACCGTCCTGCTCGGCATTCTTGAGTACAGCGTTGAGCGCAGTACACAACCCCGCATATACAACGCCGTTTTCATGCTTGGCAGCGAAGAGCGGCAAGTTTATCGCAAGCGGCACCTGGTACCATTCGGTGAGTATTTCCCGGTGCCTGCGAAAGTTCGCGAGTGGATGCGAATGCAAAACCTGCCGTATTCGGACCTGGCCGCGGGCAATGATATTCAACCACTATTAACGTCTGCCAGTGGCCTGAAACTCGCCGTCGCCGTGTGTTATGAAGACGCATACGGCGCCGAACACCTGTACGCATTCCCCGGAGCAGACATCTTGATCAACGTCAGTAACGATGCCTGGTTCGGCGATTCCGTTGCTCCCCACCAGCATCTGCAGATCGCACGGATGCGGGCGCTCGAATTCGGCCGTTATGTGGTTAGGGCGACAAATACGGGCATCAGCGCATTTATCGGACCGGCAGGTGAATTGCTGAAAACCGGCCAACAGTTTGCGCCGCAAGTCATGACGGCAGACATACGGTCACGCAGCGGCACAACGCCGTACGCTGATAATGGCAATTGGCCTGCTATTGGTTTTTGCTTCCTGATCCTCGGCATCTTCTGGATTCGAAGCCGCGCCGGTATCTAGGCGCGGCTGCTGCGCATTGCAGCCTGTTCATGTAGGCTTGCGGGTTTTCCGGGCAGCGAAGATACGCGACACCTATGAGTACCGCTTACAATCCCGAAACGATCGAGCTTGCCGCCCAGAAATACTGGGAAGAAGCCCGTAGTTTCGAGGTCAGCGAAGACGCTGGCAAGGAAAAATATTATTGCCTTACGATGTTTCCGTATCCGAGCGGAAAGCTGCACATGGGTCACGTGCGCGTATTCACCATCAACGATGTCATCGCACGTTATCACCGACTTCAGGGCAAGCACGTATTACAGCCTATGGGTTGGGACGCGTTTGGCATGCCGGCTGAAAATGCGGCCATCCAGCGCGGTATCCCGCCGGCGACATGGACTTACAGCAATATTGAGGACATGCGCGGGCAGTTCAAGCGGCTAGGGTACGGCTATGACTGGACACGCGAAGTTACGACGTGCCGTCCCGAGTTCTATCGCTGGGAACAGTGGCTGTTCACGAAAATGTTTGCGAAGGGTCTGGTCTATCGCAAGAATTCAATCGTGAACTGGGACCCGGTTGATCAAACCGTGCTGGCAAATGAGCAGGTTATCGACGGCCGAGGGTGGCGCTCGGATGCCTTGGTAGAACGCCGCGAGATTCCACAATGGTTTATGAAAATCACTGACTACGCCGACGAATTGCTCGATGCACTGGATCATTTGCCAGGATGGCCTGAGTCTGTCAAGACGATGCAGCGTAACTGGATTGGCCGATCAGAGGGCGTGGAACTGTCATTCGACGTTGCAGGCGAAGATGAACCGCTGATGGTTTACACCACACGTCCGGACACGCTGATGGGGGTGACTTATATGGCGGTCGCCGCTGAGCACCCATTGGCGAGCAAAGTAGCGACCGTTAATTCGGAGGTCGCTGAATTTATTGAGGAGTGCAAGCAGTCCCATGCCCGGGAAGCGATGCTTGAGACGATGGAAAAGAAGGGCATGCCACTCGGCATCTCTGCGATGCATCCAATCACCGGTGAAGACGTGCCGCTGTGGGTTGCCAATTTCATTCTGATGAGTTATGGCACCGGCGCGGTTATGGCTGTTCCCGGGCACGACCAACGGGACTGGGAATTCGCGAAGAAGCATGGTCTGCCGATCAGGCAGGTGATTACGCCCGCCGACGGTAGCAAAATCGACATCGATGAGGCTGCTTATCTTGAGCGCGGTGTGTTGATAAATTCTGGCGATTACGACGGGCTGGATTTCGACGGCGCGTTTAACGCGATCGCCGACAAGTTTGAAGAGTCAGGCCGTGGCAGGCGCAAGGTTAATTACCGCTTGCGTGACTGGGGCGTTTCGCGCCAACGCTACTGGGGTACGCCGATTCCGATTATTTACTGCGACGACTGCGACGCCGTGGCAGTGCCGGAAGATCAATTGCCGGTTGTGTTGCCTGAAAATGTCGAATTCAAAGGCACTGCGTCGCCGCTCAAAGATATGCCGGAGTTCGTCAATGTCCCCTGCCCGAAATGCGGCAAGGATGCCCGGCGCGAAACGGATACGTTCGACACATTTGTTGAGTCTTCCTGGTATTTCGCGCGCTATGCGTGCCCGGACAGTGACAACGCGATGCTCGATGATCGAGCAAAGTACTGGACGCCGGTAGATCAATATACGGGCGGCATCGAACATGCGATTTTACATTTGCTTTACTCACGGTTTTTCCAGCGCGTAATGCGTGACGAAGGAATTTCCGATTTGTCCGAACCCTTCACCAACCTGCTGACGCAGGGCATGGTGCTCAAAGATGGCGCTAAAATGTCCAAAGCGAAAGGGAATACGGTCGATCCGCAGGGGCTTATCGAAAAATACGGCGCTGACACCGTACGGCTGTTCATGATGTTTGCTGCGCCACCGGAGCAGACGCTGGACTGGTCCGACGAGGGCGTACAGGGCAGTTTTCGTTTCCTGAAGCGCTTCTGGAGCGCCGTCACTGAGCATGTGGCCGGCGGGCCGGCAGGGCCTGTCGACACCAGCGTGCTCAACGACACGCTTAAAGAGCTGCGCCGCAAAACGCATCAGACAATCGCGAAAATCGATGACGATATTGGGCGGCGGCACAGTTTCAATACGGCGGTTGCCGCTGCAATGGAATTATTGAATGCGGTCAACAAGCTTGCCGACGATTCGGACGCGGGCCGCGCTGTCGTGCGCGAGTCGCTGGAGGCCGTTGTCGTGATGTTGTCACCCATGGTGCCGCACATCTGCCATGCGCTGTGGCAAGAGCTCGGTCACGACGACGCGTTAATCGATCATCACTGGCCTGTAGTTGATGATAGCGCGCTGGAGCGCGACACTATTGAGATGGTGGTACAAGTTAATGGCAAGCTTCGGGCACGAATTTTGGTCGCGAACGATGCGCCGAATGACGCGATCGAACGCCAGGCACTCGCTGACGACAACGTGCAACGTTTTGTCGATGGCAGAAAGGTTCGCAGGGTGATTATTGTGCCTGGTCGATTGGTGAACATCGTTGTTTAGGCCAGCTCGCACGGTGCTGTTGATATTGGCGGCAGCCGTTACTGCGTCGTGTGGATTTCAATTGCAGGGCGCGTTTACGCCTCCGGCGGGGATGGAGCGAACCTATATTGCGACGAGTGACCGCTATAGTCTGTTCCTGAGGGAGTTCGAGGCACAGCTGCGGGCTGCGGGCGTCGAATTTGCCGATAGTGCCGCTACGGCGACTGCGATATTTACGCTTTCGTTTGATGAGACCGCGCAGCGGGTGTTATCCGTTTCGGCGCGCAACGTACCGACCGAATATGAGGTCTTCTATACGATTGCATACAGTCTCGAGGCGGGAACCGACAACCTGCTGCCGCAGCAAACGCTGACACTGACGCGAGACTATACCTACGACTCGACGTTGGTATTGGGTAAGGCAAGTGAAGAGGAGCTGCTTCGGGATGCGATCGTCAAGGACCTCGTGCGCATTGTCATGAAGCAGATTTCCACGCTCTGACGTTCGATGTTGCTCGTATCCGGTGTGCCGCGTGCAACAATTGACTCACTGCTACAGCGTTACGATATCGAGCTGGTGCAGCAGGAAACTGATCGTGCGATAACCGGCAGTTTCTGGGGCGACGCGGAAGCGGGCATTGTTGGCCGCACCGTTTACGTTCGCGAAGACACACCGGTGCACTCCCTGCTACATGAATTCTGCCACCTCATCTGCATGACGGAACGTCGACGTGCCGGCCTTGAGCGCGATGCCGGCGGCGACGATCTTGAGGAATCTGCCGTCTGTTATCTGCAGGTTCTATTGGCGGATCAGCTCGACGGCGTCGGGCGGGATCAACTGATGCTCGACATGGATGCCTGGGGCTACAGCTTTCGCCTTGGCAATACCAAAGACTGGTTTCAAAACGATGCCGGGGATGCGGCGGAGTTTCTTATGAATCATGGGCTTCTGACGCACGCCGGTATACCGACCAACAGATTACGTCAATAAATCGGTTGCAGTGTATAGTTTGGCATGCCCTGGTTACGCTACCTGCTGTATTTCATTGCTATCACGTTTGTGACGTGGGCGCTGACACAAATGGAACTTGTAGCTCCGGGCAGCCTCAAGCTCCACATCATGGTCAGTGAAACGGATCAGTATGGCACCAGCGAATTCTCTCCGGTTGAGATTATCCAGGCCATCATTCTCGGCGTCTGCGGCGTCATCATGTGGTGGGTGGCCCGCTATTGCCCGATGCAGCGACCGATTGCGATTCCGTTCGGCGGCATGGCACTGGCGTTTCTGATTCGAGAGTTGGACTACTTTCTGGATCGATTCATTATCGACAATCTGTGGCAGGTGATCATTGTCGTAATTGGGTCGCTGGTGATTGCCTATACGTACAGGAGCCGCAAACGTCTACAGATTGCGCTTGCCCGAATCTGGCCATCACCGGGCCTTACCCTGTTGTTTTCGGGTGCCGTTATCCTGTTTGCGTTCGTGCGGTTGGTTGGCCACGAGCCGTTGTGGATGTCGATACTCGGTGAGGATTACACACGCATCGTCACGCTCGCCGTCGAGGAATTCATCGAGCTGATCGGGTATTTCCTGTGGTTGATCGGCACGATCGAGTACGCGTATCAGGCGCGGGCGATTGCGATGGCGGAACCGCAGCCGGCAGCGCGACGTCTGCGAGATAAACGGCGGCATGACGCTGAAGGCCGGTTCTGACCATGCAATGCGGGTTGGCCGACGACCACTCTGCCAATGGCGTCTGACATGGCCCGCAATCAGAGGACGGTTGGGTTCGGCATGTCGCCGTAAACTTCGTCGGGATCGAAGACCTTCTCGGTGTCCGTCCATTCAAGTTCCACATGTCCTTGCTGTTGCTTGCTCGCGAAGTCGTTGCCTACCGGGATCTTACGATAGAAGCAGCTGCGGTAGCCGACGTGACAGCTGGCGCCGCCTGTGACATCGACCCGTAGCCAGATGCAGTCCTGATCATCGTCGATCAACAGTTCCCGAACCGATTGCACCAGGCCGCTCGTGGCGCCTTTGTGCCAGAGAGCCTGGCGACTGCGGCTATAGTAATGTGCCTCACCCGTTGCAATCGTGAGCTGCAGGGCCTCAGCGTTCATGCACCCCTGCATGAGCAGTTCGCCGCTGTTGACATCGGTTGTTACGACGGTGATCAGTCCGCGATCGTCGAACTTGGGCGCAAGTTCGCTGCCTTCCTCAACCTGCTCGATTGATTTGCGGGCTCGAAATCTGACAGACGCGACAGGCATTGTGATTCCTTGCTGTAATGATTCTGGGGCCGGAAGAATACCGGGCGTAGCGGCTGGCAGCAATGTTGCTATGATTGCGTCCTTTGATCGGCCGAGCCGCTAATTCATGACCATACAGCTACACGACACACTTCGCGGCAAGAAAGTACCGTTCGAGCCCCTGATCGAAGGCGAGGTGACGATGTATCTGTGCGGGCCGACCGTTTACAACTACGCTCACGTAGGCAACGCGCGACCGGCGGTCGTATTCGACCTGCTGGCAAGGTTACTGCGGCGCACCTACAAGCTGACATTCGCGCGCAATATCACGGACGTTGATGACAAGATAAATGCGGCGTCTGTTGAGACTGGCAAGCCTATCGACGAGATCACGGCGCATTTCATCACGGCGTACAACGACGACATGGGTGCGCTCGGTGTCCGCCCACCCGACATAGAGCCACGCGCAACTCAGCACATCGCTGAAATGATCGCGATGATCGAGATATTGATTGCGAATGGATTCGCGTACGAGGCTGAAGGTCATGTACTGTTCGACGTGTCATCAAAAGACAATTACGGTGCGCTTTCAAAGCGCAATCTGCGGGAGATGATCGCTGGCGCCCGGGTCGAGGTCGCTCCCTACAAAAAAGCGGCACACGATTTCGTGTTGTGGAAACCATCAACACCTGAACTGCCTGGCTGGGAGTCCCCGTGGGGTCGTGGCCGGCCGGGCTGGCACATTGAGTGTTCTGCGATGGCTGAAAAACATCTCGGTGATACGATTGATATTCATGCCGGCGGGCAAGATCTTGTGTTTCCGCATCATGAAAATGAGATGGCGCAGAGCTGCAGCGCGCATGGCGGTGCGCCGTTCGTGCGCTATTGGCTGCACAACGGCTTTCTCAGCATGGACCACACCAAGATGTCCAAATCGCTGGGCAATGTGCTGCTCGTGCATGACCTGATCAAAACGGTTCCAGGGGAAGTCATTCGACTCGCACTCCTGGGTGCTCATTACCGACAACCACTCGACTGGTCCGCAGAAACGATTGAGTCCGCAAGACGCATGCTGGACCGGCTGTACGGTGCTGTGCAGGGTATTGACGTGTCCGACGATGCTCGCGCGGCCGCAGAGGTTTCGCAAACACTGCTGGCAGCACTTGAAGACGATCTCAACACGCCGAAAGCCATGGCGGAATTTTTCGGACTTGCCCGCAGTCTCAACAAAGCGAGTGACGCAAAGACGAGGTCCGAGCTGGCGGCCCAGATGTACGCGTGCGGCGAGTTACTGGGTCTATTGGGCGCTGATCCGGACGCATGGTTTGCCGGGCATGTAGAGGGTGATTTGCCTGCCGAAGAAATCGAAGTGCTGATCGAAAAACGCACCGCGGCGAAAGCTGCTGGCGATTATACGGCAGCCGATGCTTTCCGCGATCAACTTGTCGACGCCGGGATTACGATTCAGGATGGCCGCGACGGTACGACGTGGCGCCGGAGTCGTCAGTGAGCAACGAGATACAGGCGGCGCAGCAGGAACTCATCGGGGACTTCGAAATGTTTGAAGACTGGATGGACCGCTACCAATATCTGATTGACCTGGGTCGCCGCCTGCCCAAATTTCCGGAGACACTGCAGACCGAAGACAACCGCATTCGTGGCTGTCAGTCGCAGGTGTGGTTTGTCGCTGATCAAAAAGATGGCCGGCTGCAGTTTCGGGCAATCAGCGATGCTGCCATTGTTTCCGGCCTGATCGCTTTGCTGCTAAGAATATATAGTGGGCGAAAACCGCAAGATATACTCGATACGCCACCGGATTTTGTTGCCGCTTTGCAGCTCGAAAGCCACCTGAGCCCAACGCGCAGCAATGGATTGTGGTCAATGCTCAAGGCGATCCGGCGATTTGCGTCAGAAGCCCTGGAGGCTTCCTGATGGCCAGTGCCGTGAGCAAAAATATGTTCGCGTGGCCGCTCATCCAACTGTTACGGATTTACCGGCTGGCAGTTTCTCCATGGCTTGGACCCAGCTGTCGATTCGATCCCACCTGTTCAAGCTATGCGATTGAAGCGTTGCAAGAACATGGGCTCCTGAGAGGAATCTCGCTGGCGGCAAATCGTATCGGCCGTTGCCACCCCTGGGGTGGATCGGGATACGATCCGGTGCCCGATTCCAAAACGGACAAGAATGAAGCCGATTGACGTCGCCCGAGCTATCGTCTATCCGATAACGCATGCCAGTGTCGTATTGCCAGTGCTACTCCTCTGGTTGCTGATGTCTTTTGCGCGCTGGGGTGGCGTGCTTGGCCTGTTTCTTATGTTTCTTGTCGTGCCAGCCGTGTTTCGTCTGCAAATGATCGTTCTCGAGGCGCGCGCGCTAGGACGGGAACCGCCGGCGCTGGACGCTGAGTTTTTCAACTGGCTAGGTAACGCGTGGACATTGTTTCCGGTGCCGTTGTTCATCCTCGCCGGATGGGCCGTATCGTCGGTGAGCCAAAACTTTGGCGTACGGGCTGGATGGCTGGTTTTGCTGCTGGCCGGAATCGTCCTGCCAGCATCTCTTGCGATTCTCGCGATCACGCATTCACCGCTGCAAAGCCTCAGTCCGGTCGCGATCAGCCGGTTGTTGCAAAAGTGCAAGGCAACGTTCTGGATCGCCACGGCCTATATGGTCATTGCGGGCTGGCTCAGTATTCAGGCGCAGTCGCTGGCATGGATGATCGCCAACCTGGTGCAAATGTTTTTGTTAGTGTCATTTTTTTCTCTTGTCGGTAGCCTGATTGAGCCGTACCGTTTGATGGAGGACATCAGCATCCCCGATTCGCTGCAACCTGGCGGCGACGAGATAGCGGGCGATCTGGAAAAAGCCCGTACCGACGTCTTGACGCATGCATACGGGTTTGTCAGCCGGGGCAATAGACAGGGCGGTTTCAAACACATCATCGATTGGATCGGGCAGGAAGCGGATGCGGCAGCGGCCTGGGCGTGGTTTTTCGATCGCATGATGCGTTGGGAAAACAACACGCACGCGCTGTTCTTCGCGCAGCACTATATTCACGACATGTTGCAGCATGGCGAGACGATTCTGGCCCTCAAAGTCATTATGCGTTGCCGCTTGCTCGACGAGAGTTTCAGGCCGCACATCGAAGATGTGCCAGCGGCGATTGCGGCGGCACAAAGCAGCGGCAATATTGAGCTTGCAGCCGTGCTGAAGCGCTATTGAAGCGCTACAATGGGCGCATGGACAAGCGCTTACTGACGATTCTGCGATGCCCGGTCTCCCACAAGGGCCTGTCGGTGCTAAAAAAAGAAAAACTGGCCCGCGTCAACGCGGCAATCGACGCTGGTAAGCTCGTTAATCACGGGGGTTCAACCGTCGCCGCCGCGCTGACCGAGGCGCTGATTACCGACGACGGCAAACGCATTTACCCTGTCGATGATGGTATTCCCGTCCTGCTCGAAGACGAATCGATAAGCATGGAGCAGCTTGCTTGAAGATCCAGGCTAATCAGCTTTCCTCGCATCTCCTGAAAACGCTCGCTCCTTGTTACCTTGTTACTGGTGACGAGCACCTGCTTGTTGACGAGGCACTGGACACTATCCGTGAAACGGCGCGCGCGCGCGGTTTCACGTCTCGCGAGCGGCACACGGCGACGGCAGGATTTGACTGGCATGGGCTGCTGGCGTCGACCGGCAATCTGTCGTTGTTTGCCGAGCAGCGCATCATCGAATTGCGGCTGCCGACCGGCAAACCCGGTACGGCAGGCAGTCAGGCGATTATTGATCTGGTGGGGCAGTCCGGGCCGGAGCTGCTAGTCATCGTAATCGGCCCCAAACTCGACAAAAGCAGCGGCGCATCGAAGTGGGCGAAGACTATCGACAAGAAAGGAGTGTCACTGCCGGTCTGGCCGATCGGTGTACGTGAACTTCCGGGCTGGGTAGCCAGCAGAATGCGTGCCGCCGGATTGCAGCCCGATCATGATGCGGCAGCTTTGATCGCAGATCGGGTCGAAGGCAATCTGCTCGCGGCCCAACAGGAAATCGAAAAACTGCGATTAATACTCGGCGAGGGAAAGGTCAGTGCCGAGGCCGTTAACGACGCGGTGGCAAACAGTAGTCGATACGATGTTTACAAGCTGACTGATGCGGCGCTTGCCGGTGACACCCATCGTTGTGTAAAAATTCTGGGTGGACTGCGTGCCGAAGGCGTGGAGCCCGTCATCGTGATGTGGGCATTGACTCGTGAGTTGCGCACGCTGGCAACACTGGACGACGTCATTCGGCAGGGCGGCGATCTCGGTGGTGCGATGCAAAAATCCGGTGTTTGGCGCAACCGGCAAGGTCTGGTCCGCAGCTGTATCGGCCGGCATCAGCACGGTGACTTTCACAAGCTGCTAAAAGCGACCGGTCGCGCCGACGCTGCGGCCAAAGGACAACGCGAAGGCAACCCATGGCGAATGGCGACCGATGTCGTCGTGTGCCTGTCGCAATGAAACTGATTGGCGCTTTTGGCGGTACATTTGACCCGATTCATTATGGCCACCTGCGAACGGCGTTCGAAATGTTGCAGGCACTGCGCTTTCACGAGGTTCGCTTTATCCCATGCGGCGATCCACCGCATCGGGGCACAACGATTGCCGACGCTGAGTTGCGATTTCAAATGGTTCACGTCGCGATTGCCGGACAGGACGGTTTTTTCAGCGACGATCGGGAGCTACGCCGTGACGGGCCGTCTTACTCGATCGACACATTAATCGGGTTGCGTGAGGAATTTCCGGATCAGTCGCTGGGTCTGATCCTGGGCATGGATGCGTTTCTCGGGCTGCATAAGTGGCACCGTTGGGATGAAATTCTCGATGTTGCCCATATTGTTGTCGCACATCGGCCGGGCTGGAGGGCGCCGGATATCGGTCCGCTGGGCGAACTGATTACTGAACACGGTACCCATCGGGTCGATGACCTGCATGCGGCCACGCATGGACGAATACACATTCATGCGGTGACGCAACTTGAAATCGCGTCAACCGAGATCCGGGATCTGGTTGCGGCAGGACGCGATCCGCGCTTCCTGATGCCGGATGCTGTGAGAGAAGTCATAGAGGAGACTGGAGTTTATATGAGGGATGTGCATGAATAGCGAAGAATTGAGCGACCTCGTCGTTGAGGCGTTGCAGGACATCAAAGCGCTGGATATCGTCAGGCTCGATGTTCGCGATATGACGACGGTGACCGACTGGATGATCGTGGCGAGTGGTACGTCTGGCCGGCATGTTAAGGCGCTGGTCGACAATGTTGCCGAAAAAGCCAAGGCAGCCGGCAATCGTCCGACTGGCATTGAAGGAGAGAGCGGTTGCGAGTGGGTGTTACTGGATCTGCAGGATGCATTGGTCCATGTGATGCTGCCCAAAGTACGTGAGTTCTACAATCTGGAGAAACTCTGGTCGATTGCACCGTCCGGAGACGCTGTGGCGACCGACGGGTAGGTCGTGCATATTCGTCTTTTAGCCGTTGGCGATCGCCAACCGTCTTGGGTCGAGGACGCTTTCGGCACGTATACTGAGCGTTTTCCGCGCGAGTGGAAATTTCGCCTTGATACAATCCCCACAGTGCGCCGCAACAAGAATGACAAATCGCGTCAGGCGATGGAAACGGAGGGAGAGCACATTCTCGCCAAGCTTAACCCGACCGAGCAGGTCGTGTTGTTGGACGAGCGCGGCGAACAGCAAACCAGCAGATCGCTGGCATCGCGAATGTCGGACTGGCAGTCAGACGGGCGGAACCTCTGCTTCATCATTGGCGGCCCGGATGGAGTATCTGAAGCCGTTCGGCTACGCGCAGACCAACTGTGGTCGCTGTCCCAGTTAACGTTACCGCACGGATTGGCTCGCGCGTTGCTAGTGGAGCAGCTCTATCGGGCATGGTCATTGCAGACCGGGCATCCGTATCACCGCGATTGAGAAACCGCTATGAGTTCTTTGCCGTTATTGCATCTGGCTTCATCGTCGCCTAGACGCCAGGAAATCCTGCTCTCCCTGGGCCTTGAATTTACGGCCGAGGGCGCTGCGATCGACGAAAGCCGGCTCGATGGGGAGTCGCCGCAACAGATGGTGCTAAGGCTGGCTGCAGCCAAGGCCGAAGCGGCGATCGCCAGGGACGGTCAATTGATTCTGGGCGCGGATACGGCGGTCGTATTGGCTGAGCGTGTGTTGGGAAAGCCACGCAATGCCGACGATGCCGTGGAAATGCTAATGACTCTGTCGGGTAGGAACCACAGGGTACTGACAGGCATCGCATTACGGACTCCCAACGGTGTTCGTGCCGCGTTTTCGTCGACTGAAGTTCAGTTTCGCGAAATTTGTCGGGACGAAGCCTTTTTATACTGGCAAAGTGGAGAGCCCTGTGACAAGGCTGGCGCTTATGCCATTCAAGGGTTGGGTGGCCTGTTTGTTGAAGGCATCAATGGTAGCTATTCCGGAGTCGTAGGGCTGCCGGTTTTTGAGACGGTCGAGTTGTTGCAGGCGGCCGGAATCGACGTACTTGTGAATAAGAAATGACCGACGAATCGCCGAAAGAAGAAATCCTGGTCAACGTTACGCCCAGCGAAGTGCGCGCCGCACTGCTTGAGAACGGTGTGTTGCAGGAGGTTCACATTGAGCGGGCGGCGCGGCGCGGCCTGACAAGCAATATTTACAAGGGTCGGGTTTGCCGGGTTCTACCCGGCATGCAGGCGGCATTTATTGATATTGGGCTCGAAAGAACTGCCTTTCTGCACGCGTCCGATATCGCATCACCATTAAGTTCTGAGAACAGCGGTGAAGTACCCAACATTAAAGATCTCATTCGCGAGGGTGATGACATCATGGTGCAGGTGGTCAAAGACCCGCTCGGCAACAAGGGCGCGCGGCTTTCGACCTATGTCACGTTACCCTCTCGGCACCTGGTGCTGTTGCCGCGCGGAGGGGCAGTCGGCGTATCCGCACGCATTGAAGACGACGAGGAACGTGAACGACTCCGCACTATGGTTGATGGTCTACTCAGGGAGCACGGGCTGGAATGCGGCGCGATCGTCAGGACGGTCGCCGAGGGAACCTCGGCGGATGCCATCTCAGCGGATCTCCGGTATACGCTCAAGTTGTGGGATGTTGTTCAGCAGCGGTGCAGGGTCGCTGATGTAAAAACACTGGTTCACGAGGATCTTTCGTTGCCATTGCGCGTACTTCGCGATCTGGTGACGACGGATGTGGAACGAATTCTTGTTGATTCCGAGCCTGATTTCAGGGCTATGCGGGAATTCACAAGTACCTACCTTCCGGATGCTGAACCGATGCTGGAACATTACAAGTGCCGTCGCCCGATATTCGATCTGCACGGTATCGAAGACGAAATACGCAAATCAATGGCCCGAAGTATTCCTTTGAAATCAGGTGGTTACATAATTTTCGATCAAACCGAGGCCATGACGACGGTCGATGTGAATACGGGCGGTTACGTCGGGCACCGGAATCTCGAAGAAACCATCTATCGAACCAACCTTGAGGCAGCAGTTGCAATAGCCAGGCAGCTTCGGCTGCGTAATCTTGGTGGCATTATCATTATCGATTTCATCGACATGGAGGAGTCGAATCATCGCGACAAGTTACTGCAGGTACTGGAAAAATCTCTGTCACGTGATCACGCCCGCCACCAGATCATGCCGGTGTCGTCACTGGGACTGGTCGAAATGACGCGCAAACGAACACGCGAGAGTCTGCAACACGTTCTGGGCGAAGATTGCCCGGGCTGTAACGGGCGCGGCTTTGTCATGACGGCAGAGACCGTGTGCTTCGAAGTCTTCCGCGAAATCATTCGCCAGTCGCGACAATTTGAATTTGAAGAGGCACTGGTCCTCGCGCACCAGGACGTTATCGAGTTGCTGTTGGATGAGCAGGCACGCAGCCTGGCCGAGCTGCAAGAACAAACGGGCAAGTCAATTCGCCTGCAAACGGAGTCGCTGTACCTTCAGGATCAGTTCGACGTTGTGCTGATGTGAAGTGGAGTCACCGGCCATCATGAACAGCATTGTCCGTCGCCTGATCAGTTTTCTTGCCTATTCGTTGGCAGGCATAGTGATTCTGTTAGCTATTGCCGTAGGGTTGTTTCGACTGTTCCTGCCGCGGCTCCCGGAGTATCAGGATGAAATCAAGGGGTGGGCGAGCACGGCGATCGGAATGCAGGTCGAGTTTTCCGGTATGGATGCCCGCTGGGGCCTGAGCGGCCCCGAACTTGAGTTCTATGACGCCGAGCTTGTTCGTGAAGGCGACGATGTCCGAATTATCGCCGCTGAGGAAGTGCGAATCGGTATCGGACTCATGCGGTTGCTGTTTGACCGGACCTTGATTGTGGACCGGGTGGTCATTCGTGATACGAGCATCGATATTCGCCGCATCGGCGACGACAGCTACCACATTCAGGGCATCCGCGCCGATGATCTGCTCGGCTCCTTTGCCGGCGGGTCGAATCGGGCGGCGGTCAACATCGAGGTGATCGGCGAAGACATTGAATTGCGATTCATTCAGCCTGGGGACAAACGCCCGCACATTTTCACGCTTCCTCGCGTTCGCGTAAGCGTTGACCAAAAACGAATCGCGATAGACGCTGATATTGACTTGCCCAATGAGCTCGGACGAGAGCTGAGTGTGTCGGCTATTCAAGTGCTGACTGTTCCCGTCGCGGAGCGCGGCTGGGACTTTGTTGTCGAGGCAGACAACATCAGTCTCCCTGGCTGGTCGAGCCTTTTCCGCACGGAGAAGCGATTTCAGTCGGGAATCGGTGACATGGAACTGGCGTTAGCGTTCTCCAATCACCACGTAACGAATGCCACCGCAGAACTTGAATTCATGGATGTCGCTTTGGGGAGTGAAGACCACTTCGACGTCAGAGGCCGTGTGGAGGTTGATATATCCGACAGCGGCTGGCTGGTCGCCGCCCACGAATTTGTCCTCGCGTTTCAAGATCATGAGTGGCAGGAATCGACACTGAGGGTCGAAGCGAGTGTCGATAGAGATGGCAGCATTGTCATGCTCGATACACGAGCCTCGTATCTCAATCTCGATGACGTGGCCGTGCTTGAGCCGTGGCTCGAAAAGGAACAGCGCGTGGCTCTCGCGAGCTTCGCGCCGTCGGGCATCGTTCGTAACCTCGTCGCGACGGTATCGGAAATCGACAGCAATGAGCCGCGATTCAATATATCGGCGGAATTCGATCGGGTGGGATTTCTGGATGCTCCTGGGCGACCCGGCGTACGCGGATTCTCGGGACTGGTGCGAGCGAACCGTTCGGGTGGGCTGCTGGAAATCAGTTCAGGGGACCTGGAGGTGCGAGTTCACGATTACCTCCCCGAAGCAATAAAAATTGATTTCGCCGACGGTACGGTTATCTGGCGAAATAGTAATAACCGAACGACAATCCTTTCCGACAGCATCGTTATTCAAAACGAATTTTTCTACAGTCAAAGCAACATACAGCTGGTTCTCAACAAGGATGGTGCATCGCCCGAAATCGATCTGGCGAGTACCTGGAGTATTTCGGACCTTGCCGAGGCAAAACGCTACATTCCGAAAAAAGGTTTGTCGCCGAGATTGTATGAATGGTTTCAGATGGCGCTGGTTAGCGGCTCAATCCCACGCGGCACGATGTCACTCAATGGTCCCATCGACAAGTTTCCGTTCGATGGCGGTGAGGGACGGTTGCTGATGGAAGCGTCTGTTCGCAACATGACATTCAAGTACCACAGACTGTGGCCTGCGACGGAACAGTCGGATATGGATATCGTACTCGACAATTCACGTCTCTATACGACAGAGAATCGCTCGGTCAGCGCTGGAATTCCGGTCGTCAACGCGAACATCGATATTCCGGATTTGCGTGATCCTGTTCTGAGCATCAAGTCTTTTTCGGCCAGTACCCTGGAGGCGATTCGAGACTTCTCGATGCGGAGCCCGATCGCCGATGTGTTTGGTGGGCAGCTCGATCGCATATCCGTATCAGGCGATGCGTCATTTACATTCGACTTGACGATCCCGTTAAAAATAGAAAGAGTTCAGGAATTTGAATTCATTGCGCGCGTGCGCAGCAACAACGGCACACTGGCCATTGCGGGACTCGACCCGCCCATCACAGAACTGATGGGTGAGGTTACGATCGAGCGTGAACGGATCTCCAGCGAGGGACTCGGTGGCCGTTTTCTCGGTCAGGACGTCAGTATTTCGCTGCGCCGTACTGAAGATCCGCGGTTCTCCGTGATAGCGATCGTCGAAGGTACGGTCACGGGTGATGCGATCGTCAATGATTTCAGCCTGCCGCTGGAGGGCATGGTCAGCGGTGCGACGCAGTATGAGGCCCGTATTCTTTTTCCAGACGGCAACGCGGAAATACCATTGCCGCTGACGATTCTGATCGAAAGCGATCTGGAAGGTCTGGCATTCGACCTGCCAGAGCCCGTAGCAAAACCTGCGGAGTCAATTCTGCACGTGTCCGGCGATATTCGTTTCATGCCGGGCGGTGACATTATCGAGACTGCAGGATCTGCCGCAGACCTTGTCTCCTGGCAACTCGCGTTCAACCGCCCCGAAGGAAGCTGGGACTTCGATCGCGGCGTCGTCACCCTGGGTGGCGAGGTCATGGAAGCAGCGGATACACGCGGCCTGCATATTCGCGGCACCACGGGTGTCGTGCGTCTGCAGGATTGGCTCAGCCTGTCGCGCAGCGGCGAAAAGAACGTGGGCGCCGCGGATCGCATCCGCTCTATCGATTTGATTGTCGATGACTTGTATATCCTTGGACAGCATCTGCAAGGTCATCGAGTAAGAGTTGATCGCAGTGCGCGCGACTGGTTGGTGCAGTTCGACGGTGACGATATCGTTGGATCGGTATTCGTTCCGTATGACTTTGGTGGACATCGCGCCATGGTGCTGGAGATGGAGAAGCTGCGTCTGCCCGGCGATGAGGCCGAAGAATCCTCTGTGTCAGAAATCGATCCGCGCAATCTACCGCCGATTCAATTGCAGGCGGCGGAATTCGCGTTCGGCGATCGTTATCTTGGCGCTGTGACCGCGACGCTCGAGAAAACCGAGAACGGACTCCGGGCTGTCAATATTTCGAGCAAGGACGCAACCTATGAGATTGTTGGTACAGGTCGCTGGATGTCAGATGATACGGATCCGCTTGGCAGCCACAGTTTTATCGCTGCCACGCTGACCAGCACCGACGTCGAAGAGACAATGACACGACTGAATTATCAGCCAGGTATCGTTAGCAATGATATGAGCATTGTCTTTGACCTGAACTGGTCGGGCGGCCCGCGCGCGGATTTCTTCGACGTGCTGGATGGCGAGGTCGAAGTACGATTCGGGAATGGTCAGCTGGAGGAAGTGGAGCCCGGCGCAGGCCGTGTGTTCGGACTGATGAGTATCACCGCACTGCCGCGCCGGCTGTCATTCGATTTTCGCGATGTGTTTAGGAAGGGATTCGGCTTCGACAAGATCGCCGGAACCTTCAATATTGATGACGGCAAGACGCTCACTTGCGATCTGTCGCTGGAAGGTCCGGCGGCCGACATCGGTATCGTTGGTGAGGCAGATCTAGCCAACCGTACGTACAATCAGACGGCGATTGTATCTGCGAATGTCGGCAATACGCTGCCGATCGTCGGCGCAGTTGTTGCTGGTCCCCAGGTTGCAGCCGTTCTGTACCTTTTTTCGCAGATTTTCAAGAAACCACTGCAGGAGGTGGGGCAGGTCTATTACGGTATCAGCGGTTCGTGGGATGAGCCGTCCGTCGACGCGGTGGATTCAGACGCTTTCGTCGCCAGTGGCGAACTCGCTGGTTGTTTGGTTGAGGGAGAGTAGGGGACTCTGATGCGGGTAGCAGCTATTCAGATGAACAGCGGTTCCGATGTGGCCGCAAATCTGCAACTGGCGGGGAGGCTGCTGCGCGATGCGGCGGACGATGGCTGCGCATTGGCCGTTCTGCCGGAGAATTTCGCCTTGATGGGTGAACGGGGCAGGGACAAGGCGAAAGTCGCGGAGGAGCCCGGAGAAGGGCCCATACAGACGTTTTTGTCTGAGGTATCGCAGCGGCTCGGTCTGTGGATAGTTGCGGGCAGTATGCCGTTGGTATCGCCGGAGATAGAGGCCAATCGCGTGTACGGTGCGTGCCCTGTGTATGACGCGGGCGGCAACGCACTAACGGTTTATCGAAAAATCCATTTATTCGACGTTGATTTGGTCGATCAGCAAGAGTCGTATCGCGAGTCACGGTCAATGTATCCGGGCGACGAAGTCGTTACTGTGGACACGCCCTGCGGTCGCATCGGGCTGACGATCTGTTACGACGTGCGGTTTCCGGAGCTGTTTCGACAACTTGTCGATGCTGGAGCGACGGTATTCACTGTGCCGGCGGCATTTACTGCGACGACCGGGGAAGTTCACTGGCATGCGCTGCTGCGTGCTCGCGCTATCGAAAATCTGGCGTATGTGATCGCACCCGGGCAATATGGGGAACACCCTGATCATCGATCGACGTACGGGCATTCACTGATTATCGACCCTTGGGGCAGTATTCTGGCCGAAGTGGCCGACGGCAACTGCCATGTGGTGGCGGATATTGATCCGGAGTTGCCGATAAAGATACGCAGTGAGTTCCCGGCGCTCGCGAACCGACGGTTATGACCGTTACGGAACTTGAATTTGAACGATAATACCATTGATGCATTAATGTCCCGCATGCTTGAGCCTGCCGGGCTTGATGAGCGCAATCTCAGTAGCACGCTTGGCCGCATGATGAAGGGCGGCGTGGACTACGCCGACCTGTATTTTCAAGTCAGTCGCCACGAGAGTTGGACGCTTGAGGACGGCATCATCCGCGACGGCAGTTTCAGTCTCGATCAGGGCGTGGGCGTACGCGCAACCAGTGGCGAGAAAACCGGTTTTGCGTATTCAGATGAGCTCGTGATGCCGGCGCTCGAACGAGCAGCGAGCGCGGCGCGGGCCATTGCGCGCCAGGGACAGGACAGAAGTGTGCAGGCCTGGAGTCGCAGTCATGTCGCGCCGTTGTACTCGGCGCATGATCCAACGACCAGTATAGACGACACACAAAAGACCGCATTGCTCAGCGAAATCGATGCGGCGACCCGCGCCATGGACCCGCGCGTCACGCAGGTTATCGTTAGTCTTGCGAGTAGTCAGGACCTGATTCTGGTGCTTGCTTCCGACGGTACGATAGCGGCCGATGTGCGGCCGCTCGTGCGCCTGAATGTCAGTGTGATACTTGAACAGGGCGGGCGGCGAGAGCAGGGCTACGCGGGGGGTGGTGCACGCACGGACCTGAACTATTTCCTGGACGGCGACATCGCGATGGATTTCGCGCGTGAAGCGGTTCGCCAGGCCGTTGTGCAATTTGACGCGCAGGCTGCGCCGGCCGGTACGATGCCGATCGTGTTGGGACCTGGCTGGCCGGGGATATTGCTCCACGAGGCCGTTGGTCACGGACTGGAAGGTGACTTTAACCGCAAGGGCACGTCGGCGTTCTGCGGCAGGTTGGGTCAAAAGGTCGCGTCTTCGTTGTGCACCATCGTTGATGATGGAACCATTGCCGACCGTCGCGGTTCACTTACGGTCGATGATGAGGGAACGCCGGGCCAGTATTCAGTACTGGTAGAGAATGGCGTGCTCAAGGGCTATATGCAGGACAAGCTCAACGCTCGCCTGATGGGCGTCAAATCAACTGGGAACGGCCGCCGGGAATCGTTTGCACACGTCCCGATGCCGCGCATGACAAACACCTACATGCTTGCCGGCCCACACGATCCGGAGGAGATTATCGCGTCGGTGGACAAGGGTATTTATGCGCCGAACTTCGGCGGGGGTCAGGTTGACATCACGTCTGGCAAGTTCGTGTTTTCGGCGAGCGAGGCGTACCTGATCGAGAAGGGCAAGGTGACCGCGCCAGTCAAGGGCGCGATGCTCATTGGCGACGGGCCCGAAGCGCTCAGCAAAATTTCGATGGTTGGTAACGACCTCGAACTGGATTCGGGAGTTGGCACGTGTGGCAAGGAAGGGCAATCGGTGCCTGTCGGCGTGGGTCAACCGACATTGAAGATCGATGAGATTACGGTCGGCGGCACAGGTTAGGCGGGGGCACTTTTACATAAGCCGAAAATCACGCGTTTCACAGCGCACAATGTGAGACAGCTCACTCCATTGAACATAGTGCTGCGTTACCTTTTATGGTATCGCAAGGAGGCAGTTTGCAATGGCATTCGAAAATACAATAACAGAGCAGGATACGGACGCTAATTCCCAGCAATTCGTGCAAAATTTAAGCGGCGACATGGGCGAAATCGAGCCTGATCTCTCTGTCGATGGCCTGTCTGAATCAATACTTTCCAGGATTATGGGGCTGTTTAGCGCAGGGGAATCCTGACAGAAAGTTCGATTTCCACTGGACAACGGCTCCCCGCTATGGAAAATGAATTGACCCCGGGGATGATAACGACGCCAATATGTGGGTCTCGAAGCCAATCTACGAAAGTTTGCCGTACTTTTACCTGCTGGTAGGAGCCACCTGCCTGGGCGCTTCCATGTACGTCAATCACTGGCACTGGCCGACGATTTGTTTCGTCGTTGGGCTCATCTGCCTGGTGGCCGGAATGGTGGTTTTCCTGAAGCGCCGCGACCACCGGGTTACGGATCGTCGTGTCGGTCAGCGACAGGATTACTAAACACCTACTTTTCGTTAACGGCCGATCCCTGATCACCTGTTTCGTCTTCCGCAATCGTTTCGCGGCCGTCGAATTCCTGTGCATCGCGCAGGTCGTGATAGACGAGTTCATGTACGCCGATCGAGATTATGTCGCCATCACAAAGGCGGTATTTCTTGATCTGCTTATCGCCGAGGAAAACGCCGTTGGTGCTGTTCAGATCTTCAATGACGCAGCCGCTTTCGTCGTTGATTAGCTGTGCATGATGGCGACTGACAAACTTGCTCTGGATGTAGATTTCATTGTCCGGTGAACGGCCGACGATTACGCGTCCCAGCGGGAATGTGAGAACGTCAACAATCGCGTTGTCCGTGCGAACTTCGATTCGAGAAATGTGCAAATCGGAGTCGGAATGGCGATCTGCTTGCCGTCGCCGAAGTTGATCGAAAACACCCGTATTAGACTCGTGTTCCGGCCAGTTCAACTCTTCGGCCGCCGTGCTGACATCGTCAGCGTCTACGACCTTCTTATCATCCGCGAATGCGCACAGCAACGCAGTGTCGCACAGCGTATTGATCAGGCGCGGCACACCGCCTGAGAATCGATACAAAACCTCAAAGCTGTCATCGGAAAACAGGTCCGCTTTCTTTCGCCCTGCGATAGATAACCTCCGCTCGACGTATTCTCGCATCTCGCGGCGATCAAGCGGGCCGATGTGAAAGCGCAATCGAACGCGCTGCATCAGCTGTTTCATGCTGGCCAGGTCCAGCGTGTCTTTGAGTTCTGGCTGCCCGGCCAAAATGATGCGCAGCACCTTTTCCTTGTGTGTTTCAATTCCCGAGAGCAGGCGAATCTCTTCAAGCACTTTCTTCGTCAGGTTCTGGGCTTCATCGATGATCAGTACGACTTTTTTGCCGCTCGAATACTGTTCGATCAGGAACATATTGAGCATGTCCAGCAGTTCAACTTTGCGCTTTTTAAACGGCTTGAAGCCGAACTCGGTTAGCACGGCCTGCAGAAATTGCGTTGGCGTCAGTTGTGTCTGCGACACGACAGCGTGCACCACGTCATCGCCTAACTCTGACAAAAATGACTGCAGCAGCGTGGTTTTTCCTGAACCGATTTCACCGGTGATGACAACGAAACCATCCGCAAGCCAGATGGTCGATTCCATATAGGCCTTTGCACGTGAGTGCTGCTTGCTCCAGTAAAGGAATTCAGGGTCGGGCGTCAGCCGAAACGGCTGCTCCGATAGTCTGAAGTGTTTCAGATAAGACATGGCTGGAACAAGTTTACCTGTTTTTTCACGGCACGGGCTACGCCGTGTTCTCAACGTGTCGGGTGGACTACATCACAGTCTTGTTGATTATGTCGATAAGGGCGTCGCGCTGTTCGGCAGTATTTCCGACGACGGTTACATGGCCAAGTTTGCGGCCAGGGCGGGGCACCTTACCATAATCGTGCAATTCGCCGACCGTAAGCGCGCGAGTCGCCGCCGAAATCTCACCGATCAGATTGACCATGCCGGCGTGGCCGCGGCTCGCTATCGACCCCAACGGCTGGCTCATGATGGCGCGCAGATGGTTCTCGAACTGACTGGTTTCCGATCCTTCGATAGTCCAGTGACCCGAGTTGTGCACGCGTGGTGCAAATTCGTTAGCGATTAACTTGTCGCCGACGACGAACAGCTCCAATGCCAGTACCCCCACATAATCGAGGTGATTGAGCAGGCTGCATACGTAGTCGGATGCCATTTTTGCAAGTTTGGGTCGATCGAGAGGTGACCGAGACGTTCGCAATATACCGTCGACATGAACATTGCGACTAAGCGGATAAATGGCGATGTCGCCGTCGACATTGCGAACGCCGATGCAAGAAATTTCATAGTCGAAGGGAATCAGCTGTTCGGCAATGAGCGCCTGATCGCCAAGTTCGACCCAGGCCTTGTCGAGATCGACGGCCGTTCTGGTAACGACCTGGCCTTTGCCGTCATAGCCGAATCGCCGCGTCTTGATAACCATCGGCAGCCCGAGGATTTTGGCCGCAGCGCGCAGGTCTTCGCGAGTA